>OBXI01000678.1_pt1 | contig 28864 bp, 18 predicted proteins | sample 1538161 | NCBI WGS metagenome assembly OBXI01 (sample SAMEA2580142, study PRJEB22360) | human gut metagenome | biome: human gut; feature: human-associated habitat; material: faeces | place: Denmark | collected 2008/2010 | reverse complement strand
GTCTGCGATGGTTTAGGGGCGCGGGGGGCGCTGGTCTTTCGGCAGCCGTAACGGCCGCTAAAGCCGGCAAGAGCGTCATTGTGATGGAAAAGACACATTACGCCGGCGGCAACACCAGTGTTGCGGGCGGGTGCTACAACGCAGCGGATCCCGCTCTGGAAGCGAAGCAGGAAATGTCTCCTCAGCGCCGTGCATCGGTTGACGCACTGCTCGCGGAACCGGTGCGCAGCAAGCTTCACGGCGAACTGATTCAGAAGGTCAAGGCGCAACTCGCTCAATACGACGCTAAAGGCGGGAAATATCTTTTTGATTCGGTAGAGCTCCATGCGCTTCAGACCTGGAAAGCAGGAGATTACGCCGGGAATCTCAACCTCGTTTATGAGCTTGCCAAAGGGGCCCCGGAGATGCAAAAAGAGCTTGCCGGGATGGGATTCAAGTGGAATTCGGGTACAGAGCAGGTGGTCGGCGCCTTGTGGCCGCGCTCCAACCGTGCGAGCAACTATAAGTCCGGCGTGGGTTATATCGACACCTTCTTAAATGAAATCAAAACAAAACATCTGCCCGTCACCTTCATCATGAATACGGCAGCATCCGACATCCTGATGAAGGATGGACGTGCGGCCGGCGTTGTCGGCACTGCAGAAAACGGCAGAACTTTTAAAGTATTAGCTAAAGACGGCGTCATCCTCACGACGGGCGGCTTCAGCGCCAATGTCGATATGCGCGTCCAGTACGACACCATCTGGGATAAAAAGATTGGGAACGGCGTCATGACGACCAATGTGCCGTCGATTACCGGCGACGGCATCAAAATGGCCCAGAAGGTCGGTGCAAATCTGATTGATATGGGCTACATCCAGCTCCTTCCGACGACGGATCCCTATACCGGCGCCACCAATCATGCGGTTTCGCTCACCACGGGCATCTATCTCAATACGGACGGCAAACGCTTCGTCAATGAACTCGGGCGCAGAGACGAACTCGCCCGCGCAGCGCTTGCTCAGCCGGGCCACAAGTTCTTCATTTTGGCAACGAGCGATGCCAATAAGATCGATAAGGAAGGACGGAATCAATACGGCATTAAGGTGGCTGATCTCATCAAATCAAAGAAAGTCTTTGAAGCGAACACCTGGGATGAATTGGCTGAGAAGGCCGGCATCAACAAAGAGAATATGAAGAAGACCATTGCAGATTGGAATGCTTTCTGCCGCAATCCGGTCAACGATCCTTTCGGCCGTGTTTCCTGTGACCCAGGCGTGCGGCTTGACGGCAAGGGGCCGTTCTATGCCACTGTCTTCACGCCTTCCGTGCACCACACGATGGGGGGCGTTCAGATTAACGGCAAGGCACAGGTTCTCGATACCAAAGGCACGGTTATTCCAGGGCTCTATGCCGCCGGCGAAGTAACGGGCGGCGTGCATGGGAAAAATCGAGTCGGCTGCAATGCAGTGCCGGATGCTTTGGTGTTCGGGCGCATTGCCGCACTCAACGCGGTGCACTGAGGTCGGCGACGGTCATTAGATAAAGACTAAAAAGAGGAGACCACGCTGATAAGGTACCCCCAAAAGCGTGGTCTTTTCTTTTGCTCCTATTCTTTTGATTCTTTTCTTGGAGTCAGTTTGCTGATGGGGTCATTTCAAAGAAAAGGGTTTTCTGACAAAATCAATTTATTAGGCTTTTGATTTTGTACCGTGAACATGCCTCTCAGATGCATATCCTCTCTGAGGCCGGTACTTTTTTCGATAGAAGGTGTCGCTATGCCGGCCATGCCGTTATTTATTTCCGTCAGTGAAGCGGCTTCGCTTCCTAACCGTTGTTTCATTGATGTTCGCTCACGCGTGGTTCACGGATGGGATGCTCTCGGGGCTTACAGCAAGGGGCATATTGCCGGAGCTCAGTTTCTGGCTTTTGACCGCGTGTTTGCTCGCGACCCGATCTTTGAGCTCGGACGCCATCCCTGGCCGGATCGCCGCACTGTTGCCGCACATCTCCTCGGTGTTTTGGGGCCGGCGGGCAATGCGCTTTCTCGCGTGATCTTTTATGACGACGGCGGCATGAATTTTGCTGCACGCGCGGCGCTCTGCGCTCGTTGGGCCGGTTTCACGAATGCACAGATTCTCGACGGCGGTCTTTCGGCTTGGGCACGGTGCGGCTTGCCGCTCGATGAGGGCGCGCCGGTAGCCGCAGACCATCCTGCCGTCGAGAGGGTGAACGATTTTCTGCGGCAAACCATCGCTGGCGCCGTTCCTCAGATGCTTGGCAAAGCAGCGTTTTTCAATGCTGTCAAGCAGGATGACCGACTGGTGATTGATGGCCGGCCTCGGGAGCGCTTTGCGGGGCGAACGGAAACTCTGGATGCTCGGCCTGGACATGTGCCGGGTGCGGTCAATCGTCCGGCCACAGAAAATCTCGATGCTGACGGCTCTCTCAAGTCCCGAGAAGCGCTTCGTCGTGAATGGGGCGCTGTGATTGGCCGCAGAGATCCGCGAAGCATCGTTCAGATGTGCGGCTCGGGTGTGGCGGCATGTCTGAATGCGGCAGCACTCGATACGGCCGGCATTTTGCCTATCGCTGAGGCAGTGCTTTACCCAGGCTCCTGGTCACAGTGGGCGGCAGACTCCAATTTGCCGGCGGAAATCGGCTGTCGCGATACCGCGGAATAACGCGTATTTTGCGGGTCTACTGTCAGCCTTTGAAGAAGACACTCTTCAAAGGCTGAGTAATGTCTCGTTTGCATAAATAAAATACGATATCCAAGAAAACATATTTAAAAGAGACAGAACCATTTAATTAACTTTCTTGATCATTTCTAGAAAGATTCTTGCCAAAAAATAAATATCGATTTGGCATTGCTGCCAGTGAAGCAGCTCTCAATCTCAGCGCTCTATGAGTGTTGACAGCAGGACGGCGTCAAGCGCCAACAGCAAACGAAGCTTTCGATGCACAGAGCGTCAGTTTTGACGAATCCATTGGCGGTCGGACAGTGTGTCGCTTCGTACGAGGCGGAGAGTGATCAGTGAGGACGAATAAATATTTGACCGATTTCTGTGTAGACAAGTTGGTTTGAGTTGACGCTTTCAACTAACGATTACCTTGCCGGGGACTCGGCAAGGGAGATGATCCGAACGACACAGGAGTCTTCAGCTCCTAACGCTCAAATTGGCCTTAAATGCCGCGCCGTTTTTGCATTCATTTTCGGGTGGCAGGAAAGCAATTCAGCATGAAGCCGGCAATGACTTCCGCTTGGCTGATTGGAGGATGGACCTGCTCGAGGAATTGTTTGCAGAAAGCGAGAACGCCTTAGGTTTGCATTGCCCAGCTGCAGTCGTGATAGTCCCAATTCATTGGAGGCGGCATGGAGAAACCGAATACATCGACAAATTGTTTACAACACATTATCTGAGTGTTGCATATGAGCAAACTGCGTTATTTAAGCGTTAACACCACCCATTCTAATCAATAAAGTTTACGCATTTAGACCGTTTTCAAAAAATCAACATAGGGTTTACCCACCCCTTCCCACGATGTTGACACATCCATTCCTACACTCCCGTCAGTGCTTCGCGCACTTGTTCTGTTCACGACGTGTAAACGCCGACGCAGAAAGAACCTCATTATTCTTGGAGTAAAAGAATGAATCGTAATTTCAAGGTGGTCTTCTCTAAAGCACGTGGTGCGCTGATGGTGGTTAACGAAGCCACATCCAGCGTCCAGGCTAAAGGGACAAAGACCGTTATCGCCGCCGCGGTCGCTGCGCTCTCTCTCGGCGCAGGCGTGGCTTCGGCTGCTCAGACATTCAAGGATGTCACTCTTAACGCCGGTGATTCGCTGACTGTGACTTCTAAAAAAGACAGTAGCACCACCACCACTGTTTATACGCCGGCCGGCACGGTTACAGGTACGTTAAACACTAGTAAAGAAGGGACATTTGTTGCTGGTGATACGATCACCTCAAAAGGGTCGATTTACTTAAATGGCGGCGAACTGGTCCTTACGGGTACGACGACTGACGCCATCGTTAAGGCCGATAATACCAAGACTGGTCTGACCACCAGCGGCACGATCACTTTGAATGCTGTCGCATCTAACGGCAAGGGAACCTCGGTTACGTACGACGCCATTGAAGGCGGCACCTTCTCCAAGCTCGACCTGAACCTCAATGTCTTTAATGCTGAAACCGCTAAAGGCACGACAGGCGATGTGACGATCGGCAAGGCCGATACAGCGCTTACGCTCAAGGAAGGTACGCTTAAGACGGGTACCATTGAAGGCTCCAGCACTGCTGATGGCAAGAAGGTCGGAACTGCAAAGATCGTCGGTGACACACTCGTGTTCGGTGTAGAAACACAGTATTTTCCTGGCACCGGAGAGGTCGACTTAAAGAATCAGGGGTCCGCCTACAATTTTGACAACGCTGCCGACGTTAACCTTGAAATTACGGCTGAAACGAACGGTGTTACGTTCAAGAAGGGTGCGATCACCAATGCCGGCACGATGACGGTTACCGGCAAGACCGGTGTGACCGTTGGGAAGCAGGTCTCGATCGCCAATACGGGTGATCTGACCTTCAAAGATGATGAGAAAGTTGACTTCAAGGCCGACTACACCGCTTCCGCCGGCCGCCTCTTCATCGAATCCGCTGCTAATACCATTAGCGGCAATATCACTGCTGATTCTTTGAAGTTCGGTACTGCCATTGCTGATACGGCTAAGACTAAGGAAGACAATCAGGTCGTCATCACGGCTACGGCTTCCGGCAAGAACACTATTGTCTACGGCAGCACCATCGACGTCAAGGCCCTTACGGTTGAAGATGCCGCCACTATTGTCAACGGCACCCTGAAGGCTGCCGCTACCACCATCGGTGCTGGTAAAACGGGCGGACTTACGGTTGCGGACGAGAATGCCAGCAACAATAAGCTCGCCGTCGTCACTCTCGGTGACATTACTGTCGGCAGCACGGATGCAACGAAGGCAGGTTCTTTCACTCTGACGAACACTGCCAAGAAGGCTGTCGAAGCATCCTCTCTTAATGTCGTTAAGAAGGTCAGTACCTTCACTCTTGCGAATGGTGACTTCTCTGTCGGCAAGCTCACCAACCAGGGTGCCGTGAAGCTGGGTGATAGTACTAACAACACCGTTGGCAAGCTCATCATTACGGGCGAAAGTACTAACGAATCCGGAGCTACGATCGCGTTTAACGCTGCGGGTGACTCTCTCGTTGTTGCTGAAGGTGCTTCCCTTCAGAACTTGGGGACGATCGGCTCAGACAATTCCAAGGGCATCATCACCGTCGCAGGCACCTTGACGAACGCTCCGGCAGCTTCAGGCGTCAAAGCTGGTGTCATCAAGGCTAATGAAGTTGAAGTTGACGGCGTCCTTTCGACCGCTCTGGACAAGAAAGCCTACGATGTTGGTACCACCAACATCAACGCTTCCGGCGAGCTTCAGACTTCGCTTAACGGCAAGATTGCAACGGCTAACGACGCTCTCAGTATCGCCAGCACGATCAACCTCGAAGGTAAGATCACCGCTGACGGCACTGAAGTTCAGTACTACATCGTCAATGGGCAGAATGCTGTATTCACCGTTAAGAACGATAAGACCTTCGACACCGTACAGGTTAAGGTCGGTGAATTCAAGACCGATGACGCTGACGTTACCCTCTCAACTCTTGACGTCGCAGCAAATGCTAAGGCTACGGTTGACAGCGGTACGCTCAATGTGACGACCTTGAAGACTGGTTCGAATGCTGCTGTCAGTGTCAATGACGGTACGCTCGCAACCTCGCTTACCGGTCTTGGTTTGACGTATGACGCAACGAAGGGTTTCACCCGTGTTGCTGCAGGAACCGAAGGTGCCGGTAAGGTTGCAGCCAATACGATCACTCTTAAATCGGGTTCTCTTCTCGACGTTGATCTTGGTTCCGTCACAGAAGTGGAAACCAAGAACCTTGATGGTTTGACAAAGCTTGTTGCTACGGGTACCTCAACGGGTCTCATCGACATCGGCGCTACCAAGATCAAGGATGTTGAAGAGGCCATTAAAGACGGCAAGATCGCTTCCACGGCTCTCTCCAGCATTGCCGGCGTGACCAACGACACCATCAAGTCCGTTACCGTTACGGGCCTCGCTAAGGCTGAAACGAAGGATGCTATCTACGGCGCTATCGATCAGGGTGAAAGCTCGAAAGCGAAGACTTTCGCGATCGACGGCGTCAGTCTCACTCTGACCGGTACGGGCAACCTCGTTTACTACACTGACACGAGTGCCAATCCGAATGTCGCAAAGCTTAGCGCTATTACGTTTGGTACGAATGGCGGCACACTCGTCACCACCGGCGAAGGTGCTCAAGTAGGTGCTGTCGGTACGGTTGCTAAGAAGAATGGTGAGCTCTATGTCAAGTCCGGGGACCTGACTGCCAATGGCGATGTCAATGTTCTGGATCTCGATGTTGAAACCGGCGCCAAGCTTTCACTTGCCAAGAACGATGCTGGTACGGGTTATGCGCTGACAACCGGTACGAACGCTGCTGTGATCTCCGGCGAACTCGCCGCTGCCGACAGCGCTGTGACGTTTGGTTCGAAGGCCATTTATGACGGCTCAACCGTTAAATTTGATGATATCAACCAGGTCACCGGCAAACTCGCTGCCAAGACTTTGACGCTTGCGGGCGATACGCTTGTTGCTCAGGGCGGTACCGTCGAAGCTGCCACCCTCTCCGGCAAGACCGTCTATGTCGGCGACTCTGTGAGCGCCGGTTCCCTCTCGGTGGGTGAACTTGCTGCCGGCAGCATTTACGCCGATCCGACTTGGAAGGAAGACGGCTCTGCCGCCGCGGTTTCGCTTGTTGCGGTGAAGAAAGCTGCAAGCGGTACCTCCGTTGAAGCTGACCGCTCCTCGATCGTTTCTGTCGGTACGAATAACGTCACTGCCGGTACGGCCGCTTTCGCCAAGACGGGCTTCACGCTCGCCAAGACGGATGCCGACAAGAAGGAGTATTCGATCAATACCAAGACCGTTAACTCCGTCGTCTACGCCGAAGGCGCTCAGTATGCAGGTGCTGTTTTGGCCGACGGCAATGGTACGAAGAATACTGATACTAAGACTAGTGGTGTCTCCATCGGTGCCAACTCGATGCTCTTGATCGATGCGACCAAGGTCGATACGACGAAGAAGACGTCGGTCTTTACGCAGGCTGTTTCGCTGGACGACAATGCCATCCTTTACGTTGATAATGTCAAGAACGGCGACAAGATCAGCCTGAGCGCTGCAGCTTCGCAGATCCGCGGTAACCTCGTCTACGAAGGCGACTTGCTGATGGGTGCCAACAAAGCTGATCGCGAAAAAGGCGTCCTCAGCTTCGAAATGGAAGATCAGGCAGATTTCGCCAAGTACGGTATCACTGGCGCCGGCTTCGGCGTCATCTATGCCATGTATGAAAACGGCGAAAATGTCGGCAACGACAATGCCGTGTTCTTCCGCAATCTCGTGTCGACGCAGACTTCTGCTGCCTACCAGCAGCTCTCTAACGGCGAATATGACTGGAACGCCCAGACGCTCAACACGATCCTGAACGACGTTGCCGCCATCGGCGCCACAACGGGTGCTCAGGCAGTGACGATGGATGCCGTCAACCAGATGGCTGACACCGTTGCTGCTCGTACGTCTGTTCTCACGTAGCGCGCTCAGGGCGTCAATGTGTGGGTCGACGTCAACGGCGGCCGCTTCGAAGGCAAGAAGGTCATGGATGGTGCGGGCTACTCGTCCGACATCTATGCCGGCACCCTCGGCGCCGACTATCAGTTCGCCAACGGCGCCGTGCTCGGCGCTGCGCTGACGATCGGCACGGCCGACACCGACAGCAAGGGCACCACCGCCAAGACCTCGATGGATTCCGACCTCGTCGGCTTCTCCGTCTACGGTTCGAAGACGTTTGCGGACATCTGGAACGTCGCCGGCGATATCGGCTACCTCCAGGCCTCCAACGACGTCACGGAATCGGGCTACGGTTTCGGCGACTTCTCTGAAGACGTCAATGCCTTCACGCTCGGCGTGCGCGGTGAAGTGCTCACCAAGGCCGGTTCGGTCAACATCGTTCCGCACTTGGGTCTGCGCTACACGCGTCTCTCTACCGACGGCTTCACGGCCGGCTTCAACACCGAAATCGACGATCAGAACATCTTCCAGATGCCTGTCGGCGTGACGGTCTCGGCCGACTTCGAAACCAGCGGCTGGACGATTGCTCCGAAGTTCGACCTCTCGGTCGTTCCGACCTTCGGCGACAAGGACGCTGATCTCAAGCTCGGCATCACCGGTGTCTCGGCTTCGGACGATCTCTCAGTGCGCGTCATCGACTCCAACCCGGTTCAGGCCACGCTCGGCGTCAGCGCGACGAACGGTGCCTGGGGCTTCGGCCTCAACTACAAGCTGGGTGTGGGCTCCGACGACCGCATGAACAACTCGTTCAATGCCAACGTCCGCTACGCCTTCTAAAAGGCTTGTACCGCGGTTCTGATCGGGCGGTCCAGAGACCGCCCATCAGGATGCGCGCAGCGCTCCCGGGCTTCCTTCCCGTCGTGCTCCAAGGGCGGCGGGAAGCCCTCTCGGAGCGCATCTACAGGCCTTCCGGGAGTGATCCCTGAAGGAGCCTCGCAAAGAGGCAATTGGAACCCGTCTCTCGCAGCAGTGCGCGGGACGGGTTTCTTTTTGCCTGCATTTTCCGGTCGGAGAGAATGATGAAGAAGAGTAGAGCTGAAACCTCGGGCGCTTTGTCGGGTGAGTTTGCCGATCGCGTGCGTCCCCCGTATGCGTCCGATGAAAAGCGCCGGCAGGCCGCAGAGCTCTTTGAGCACGGAATTGGCTACCAGCGCGCATCACGCATTTTGGATCTGCCCGCCAATACGCTGCGGGATTGGGCCAGAGCATGGCGTGCGGGGAAGTTCCGTACCACCATCTCGCCGCACCTCTATCGATATTCGGATGCAGTCAAACGAAAAGCCGTGCGTATGCGCCAAAAAGGACACACTTGGCATGAGATTGCGGAAGCTACGGGCGTCGGCGCGAGCACCTGCAAGCGGTGGATGGATAAACTCGGCCAGTCAGCAGCCAAGGGCCGTGCGGATGAAATCAGACCCTAAGCGGCGCATAAAAATCAGCGGAAACGATCCTCAGGCGAGAGGGTGGGGCACCCAAGGACAGGGTCGCCGTGCGGTGCTGCCGGACTCTATTTTTTCGTTCAGCAGGATGATTTCGGATCCGTTTTGGGGGGAGCCCTGTCCGTCGAAGGGTTCGTCAGCGGCTGACTGCTCCCAGATGCTTTCTTTGGCTTGACGTTCGCAGCTTTGGGGGTTTCATTATCGGTGCCTTGAATATCCGTTCTTTCGCTCTGCGGCTGCACGCCAAAAATCATGGTTAAGTAGCCCTTGAAATATTCTTCAAGGTTAAGCGGCATCACCTTGTCGATGATGCCTGCCCAGAAAATGCCCTGCATGACGGGAGCCATGAGTACCATGGGGTACTTCTTCACGAAGTCGGGGACATTGGAGGCTTCAATTTCCGTTCGAAGCGGGCTGCCTGGCGCGAAGTGCGGAATCAGAAATTTTTCGTAGATCGGACGCGTGAGCTCGGGGCGGTGGAGGCCTTCAGACCAGACAACACGCAGGATTCGAGCCAGCCGTCCGTGACCATTGTCGGCGAGGAGCCCGGCTTCCGTTCGCCATAGCCTTTCAATCAGCGGCAGCGATGCGTGTTCGCTCGGCTGATCGAATTCTTTTTGGATTAGGACAGCGACTTCTTCGGCAAGCCCCAGCAGCAGCGCTTCCTTTCCCTTGAAGTATCCGTAGATGGTGCCTTTGGAGACGCCGGCCCGATGTGCAATATCTTCGACAAGCGCAGCCGAAAAACCTTTTGCTTCAAATTCGTCGAGTGCTGCATTGAGAATGCTTCTGCGGCGGTCTTCAGATTTTTTAGCCATATGCGTTGTCCAGTAAGCCCGACGCCGGCGTTTTGTCGGTAGCGGTCGGCAGTCTATTGAATCTTATGCCGGAAAAGCCAGGACGCCCAGGCAAGCGAGAGCATACCGGCTAATACGATCGGGATGAGAGAAGGAACAAGATCAGCGAATCCGGCATTCTCGAAGTAAATCGCCCGAAGCGCCACAATGGCATGCCGCAGGGGATTGATAAGCGTCAGAGTCTGCAGCCACTCGGGCATCGCACGGATCGAAGTGAAGAGTCCCGAAAGAATAAAGCACGGCAGCAGGAAGAAAATCACCATCACCATGGACTGCTGAATGTTGTTCGCCAAGGCAGAAATAGCGAGTCCCACGCCAACGAAGCAAAGCGATATGCCGACGACAAAGAGGCCGAGCGTCAGGTAAGAACCCGCGAAGGGCAGTTCGAACCAGAATAGCCCGATCAGGAAAATCGCGAGCGCCTGAAGACAGGCGATGATCGTGGGCGGAACGGCTTTGCCGGCCAGAATTTCAAGTGAGGAGGCGGGCGTCATGAGCATCATGTCAAACGATCCTTCTTCACGTTCGCGGGCAACGGAGAGTCCTGCCAAAAGCAGTACCTGCAGCATGGAAAGCAGAATCGTAAGCGACGGAATGATGGCGTAGCGCGTAATGCCGTTCTCATTCCAGCGGTAGCGCTCAACGACGGCAAAAGCGGCGGAACTGCCGCGGTCAGCATTGATCTGGGCAACGATGCTGTTCACGTAGCCCATGGCAACGCCGGCCGTCGTGGAGTTTCTGGCGTCTGCGGCGGCGAACACCTGACCGTTCTTTTCAAAATCCGGCGGGAAGTAGAGGCCGAGGAGCGCTGTGCTCGATGAGATCGTTTCTTCAAATTCGCCGAGCGACCGCGGCGCGGCCTTGAGTTCGAAAATACCGGTTCCGGTTATTCGGCGCACGACTTCCATGGAGCTCGAGGAGTGCGAAGCGTCGTAGTAGGTCCAGGGGACGCGCTCGAGGTTGAAGGTGGCGCCGTAGCCAAAGAGAACGGCCTGCACAATGACGGGAACAACGAGAATGAGGCGTGAGCCCTTGTCCTTTAAGAGCGCGACGAATTCCTTCCCGGCAATGGCAATGATGCGGTTGACCGAAGCCCAAAGCGCATCAAGGAACTGAAAGCGGTTCGAGCGGGTCATGATGCGGCCTTTTTGGGGGAGTGCTTAGCTTCAAGCGGCGATTTGCCGAGCACTGTCAGGGCGCCGGCAAATAGCCCCGCGGTCCAAAGCGCGATTACCAGCGCGTTGACCGCAAGGGTCACAGACTGTCCCCCCGAGAGGAAACAGATGCGGAAGGTTTCAACCGCATAGGTGGGCGGCAGCAGTCTGCCGACCACTTCAATCCAAACAGGGACGCTTCGCAGGTCGAAGATGAAGCCCGAAAGCATCATGGTTGGCATAAAGGAGGCGAGCACTGCCGCTTCGGTTGCGAGGAACTGACTTTTGGTTTTGGCCGAGACAAAAAGCCCCAGAGCTGCCGCCCATCCGATAAAGAGAAAGCCGGTGCCGAGGAGGACCCAGAGACTTCCGCGAAGCGGTTCATTGAAGAGCAGGAAGGCGAGGATGAGGCAGAGCAGAAAGCCGCAGTAGGCGATGAACGAGTAAGCCGTCCATTTGGAGAGCAGTATTTCAAGCGATGAGGCAGGCGTCGCAAAGAGCGACGTGAGGGTGCCGCGCTCCCATTCTCGGGCGATGACGATGCTTCCCATCAGACTCGCGGACACCGCCGAAACGATGACCAGCAGGCCCGGCACGAGATACCAGCGGGAATTGGCTTCATCGTTGAACCACGTTCTGGGGACGATGGTCACGGCCGGCAGATCGGTGTTCTGCACGCTCGAAGGGATGCGCCCCTCCTGGATCATCTTGGCAGCGGTCTGCGCCAAGATGCCGGCGGCATAGTTGCGAAAGATCACGGCTGAATTGCTGTCGACCCCGTAAATCGTGAGCTGAACCTGTCCTCGGCCGGAGGTCAGGGCGCGTTCGAAGCCGTTCGGAATTTCGAGAATAAATTCAATGTCTCGTTTTTCAAGCAGCGCTTCGGCTTGCGGACGGCCTTGCACGGTGCGGACGGCAAACTGCTTGTTGGCTGAGAGGTCGCGCGTAAATGCGAGCGCAGCCGGGGTGCGCTCCTTCAGTACCACGGCAGCCGGCACGGCTTCCATATCCATGGAAACGCCGTAGCCGTAAATGAAAAGCATGAGAAGCGGGAGCGCCAGTCCCATAAACAGGATGGAGCGATCGCGAAAGATCTCAATGGCTTCCTTTTTAAGGAGACTCAGGAAGCGGCGGGGTGAAAAGCGCAGTGCGTTCATGAGGGCGTCTCCTGACTGCGGCGGCCTGCTTCAACGATGGCGACGAATGCGTCCTCAATCGACATGCGGTCGACGACGAGACTTTGTCCGCTGACGGCGGAGAGAACGGCTGCGCGCTGCTTCACTTCACGCGGCGTTCCCAGTGCCAGCACCTTTCCCGCATCCTGAATGAGGAAGCGGTCGCAGTATTCCGCTTCTTCGAGAAAGTGCGTCGTCACCACGACTGATGTGCCCGCAGCCGCCAGCGCATTGATGCGGCGCCAGAAGGTGCGGCGGCTGGCGAGATCGGCGCCTGATGTGGCTTCGTCCAAAAAGAGGATTTCGGGGGAATGGATCAGTCCGCAGGCCATGGAAAGATCTCGTTTGGCGCCGAATGAAAGCGATCCGGCTGTGGTGTCGCGGCGATCCGTCAGGCCGAAATCTTCAAGCGAAGCATCAATGCGGTCCTGCAGCGCTTGGCCGAAAAAGCCGTAGCTGCGTCCGAAATACCGCAGGTTCTGCTCGACAGACAATTTGCCGTAGAGGGAAAACTTCTGTGCAACGTAGCCAATGCGGGCGCGTGCTCCCGCCTTGGCGGTGCGCAGGTCGTAGCCCGCCACTTCAATTTGGCCTTTCGAGGGCACAAGGAGTCCGCAAAGCATGCGGAAAGTGGTGGTTTTCCCCGCGCCGTTGGGGCCGAGGAGTCCGAAAATTTCTCCGCGCCTCACTTCAAACGAGGTGTCAGCGACGGCCACAAAATTGCCGAACTTGCGGGCAATGCCGTCGGCGCGAATGACGACGGGACGCTCGGCGGTGTCATCGGCCGATGCGGCCGAAGCGGCCGAAGCGGCCGAAGTGTCGGAGACGTCTGACGGGGGACTGGCGAGACGATTCGCGGTTTTGGGTGCTCGCGGGAAGGTAAGGAGCGCATAGGCATCTTCGAGCGAGGGTTGGCGCGGCACGAACCCCGAAGGCACACGAGCGTCCTTCACCGGAAGCGTCGGCGCGAGCGTCGTTGCTGCAGCGCCTCCCATCCGCGGCACGATGTCTAGAAATAGGGCCTCCGAGCGCGTGGCGGCGGTTTCTTCCGATAAGCGTCTGCAGAGCATTTGCGCGTCGTGTTCGGCGCGGTTGGCAAGCGGAAGCAGGTAGGTGCGCCCATTGGCGCGCGAGATGAAGCTCTGCGGATTTTCGTCGGCAATGATGCGGCCCGACTCAAAAAGGAGCACGCGGTCAGCGGCTTCGGCTTCCTCCAAATACGCTGTCGAAAAAACGCACGTCATGGGGGTGTCTGCGAGCATCCTGCGCACCACCGACCAGAGTTCGCGTCGTGAGAGGGGATCCACGCCCACGGTGGGTTCGTCTAGGAGCAAGAGATCGGGAATCCGCAGGAGTGCGCTCGCGAGCGCAAGTTTTTGCTTCATGCCGCCCGAAAGCTTGCCGGCCTGACGTTCTTCAAATCCGGCAAGTCCGGTCATGCTGAGGAGCTCCGCGATGCGGCGCTCGAGGCCGGCAGCGCCTGCGGCTTCCCCCTCAAATCCCCGCAGGCCCGCAAAGACCTCCAGGTTTTCTCGGCACGAGAGCGTTTTATAGAGCCCAAGCGTCTGCGGCATGAAGGCAATGCGGGTGGTGAAGTCGTCGTTGTCGGGGTCCGGCGTCGTGCCGAGGACCGAGAGACGGCCTTCGTCCGGTGCTTCCAGACCGCAGAGGAGCCGTATGAAAGTGGATTTGCCCGCTCCGTCCGGTCCCACCAACGCAATGAGCCGATCGGAGGCTTCGGCGCCCCCCGCTTTGAGGCTGATGCCGTCCACCGCACGGATCGGACGGGCAGCGTCGAGGGGGTTGGGGAAAGTCTTGACAACGCCCTCAAGATGGATCGCTGGGGCTAAAGCCTTCGTCATGGCGCGGCCTTGCTCGAAAGGTCCAGGAAACCGCTTTGAGCCTCGGCGTGCGGCGCGAAGTCCACCGTCACGGGCTGGCCCAGACGGAGCTTATTTTCCGGATCCGAAAGCGTGAGGCGGACTTCATAGACGAGGAGTGTGCGCAGATCCTGTGTCTGCACGGTCTTAGGCGTGAATTCCGCTTCCGGGGAGATGTAGCCCACTGTGGCTTCGTACGCCGGCGTCGTATCCGTGGTGATGCGGGCCGGGGCGCCCTCTTTAATGAAGCCGAGCTGCGTTTCCGTCACATAAGCCCGCACCCACTTGGGCGAAGTGACGGCAATTTCATAGACGCGCTTGCTCGCACTCGCCATGTCGCCCGGTTCAAGCAGGCGGCTGCGGATAACGCCGTCGACGGGCGACTCAATACGGCTTGCCACATCAATTTGGTAGTCGAGCGCCTTGAGCGCAGCCTCCCCTGCATCGCGGGCAGCCTTTTTGGCGCGAATTTCTTCAGGGCGCAGGCCCGCAGTGAGGCGAGCAAGATCGGCTTGCGCCGCGGCGAATACCTTGGTCAGATTGTCAGCATTGGATCGCGCTTCATCGAGCGCCTGATCGGACGCCACATGGGCGCGGTAAAGCTTTTGCGTGCGTGCCAGCGTGGTCTGCGCCAGTTTGGCGCTGCTTTCGGCAGCTTCGGCCTGCGCGCGAGCCGCATCAATCTCTTCGGTGCGATAGCCTTCAAGCGCAAGCTTCCAGTCAGCGTCAAGGCCTTCGAGCTGCGCGGCCGTGCGTTCACGCTCGATTTTCAATGCCCTCAGATCGAGTTCACCCAAGGGTTCGCCCTTTTTCACGCGTTCGCCTTCCTCTTTGGCAAGCGAGGCAATGCGGCCGGAGGTTTCGAACATGAGGTCAACCGTACGCATATCGACGGTTCCCCAGGCCACAGTCGGCGGGACACTGCGATGGGCTTCCCACCAATTGAGGCCGTAGTAGAGGGCTGCTGCTGCGGCGGCAGTGCCGACAAGAAGAACGATCTTTTTTGCGCTCGACATGGTGGCGAAATCCTTAGCGTGTATTCTGAACTGACCAGTCAGTTTAGAATCATTTTAGGCGTATTCTTCGCGCTCGTCTATGCAGACAGCCATGGCCGGAACTAAAAATAATCAAGAGACCGTATAGGAGACATTGCGCAGAAGAATGCCGAGAAAAGCGGCAGCGACTGCGACCGTGAGGAGTGCATAAAAGGCCCAGCCTTCAACGGATTTTTCTTTGGTCTTCAGGTCCCGCACGGTCGAAAAGCCGATGTAAAGGCCAAAAAGCCCCACTGCACCGACAAAGAGCATATTGCCGGTACTGAGCGCCGAATGTGACGACCACAGGGCATAAAGGAGCATGAAGCCGCAGGCCGTGGCGACCAGTCCGCTCAGCAGGGCGAGCGCCTTAAAGAGATAGAGCCCTGCTTTAAAGAAGCGCCGGCGGCGGGGCTCAGGAATTTGATCGAGTTCAGAGACTTCCATAGCGTATGCACTCAGAGGGGTCAGCGGCGAGGGGGCTTAGAGGACCGAGCAACGGCAGGCGCAGATTTGCCGCCTTTGGGCTTCTTGAGACTCATTGACGATGTGCCGGGAGAGGCAGGGGCGGGCGGAAGCGGTTCCGCCGGCAGGGCCAGTTTGGCGAGCACGTCATAGACCGTCTGCAGGCGTTTCTCGGGGTCAGGGTTGGCGACGTTAAGTCTGAGTCGCTCGGGCCCAAGCATCTGCGCGTCGCGACGCGACTGCAGGAGCTTCACGAGGGCGAGCGGATCGAGGTTGGGCTTTGGCGTAAAGGCAATAATGATCGCCGCGGGAGCGGCATCAATACGGCGGATGCCGATCGCTTCGCACTTGAGGCGCAGTTTATGCACTTCAATGAGGCGTCGGGCGGCGTCAGGAAGTTTCCCGTAGCAGTCGACGAGCGCTTCGGTCGATTTTTCAAGGGCCGCGCGGTCTTCGGCCGAAGCAAAGGCCTTGTAAAAGGCCAGACGCTGCGAGACGTCGGGCACATAGGCCGAGGGGAGGAGCGCCGGGGCGTGAAGATTGATATCCGTCGAGAGCTGCAGCGGATCGCCCGCCTGCGGCGTTTCACCGCGCTTTAAGGCCTTCACGGCCTGCATGAGCATGCGGTTATAGAGGTCGTAGCCCACCTCGGCGATTTCGCCGCTTTGATGTTCGCCGAGCACCTCGCCGGCGCCGCGGATTTCCAAGTCGTGCATGGCGAGGTAAAAACCTGAACCCAAATCTTCAAGGGCTTGAATGGCATCGAGACGCTTTTGGGCATCCTTAGTAAAGGCCCCGTCGGGCGGCGTGAGCAGATAGGCATACGCCTGATGGTGCGATCGGCCGACACGGCCGCGCAGCTGATGGAGCTGCGCGAGACCGAATTTGTCAGCACGCTCAATGATGATCGTATTGGCCGAAGGCACATCAATGCCGGTTTCAATAATCGTGGAACACAAGAGCACGTTAAAGCGCTGCTGATAGAAGTCGCGCATCACATGCTCAAGCTCGCGTTCGCGCATTTGCCCGTGGGCAACGGCAATGCGGGCTTCGGGCACAAGCGTTTCGAGCCGGGCGCGGGCGTTTTCGATGGTGTTCACTTCGTTATGCAGGTAGTAGACCTGTCCGCCGCGCTTTAATTCGCGAAGCACTGCTTCACGAATCGTTCCGTCCTGTTCGCTCGTCACAAAGGTCTTCACAGCGAGTCGGCGTTCGGGAGCGGTGGCGATGACGGAGAAGTCGCGGATGCCTTCAAGACTCATCGAAAGCGTGCGGGGAATCGGCGTCGCCGTAAGCGTGAGTACATCGACTTCAGCGCGGATTTTGCGGAGCACTTCCTTTTGGCGCACGCCGAAGCGGTGCTCCTCATCAATGACGACGAGCCCCAGATTTTTGAACTGGGCTTTGTCGGAAAGAAGTTTATGCGTGCCGATCACGATGTCGACCGTGCCGTCGGCTAAGCCGGCGAGTACTTTGGCTGATTCTTTCCCGGTGCGAAAGCGTGAGAGTTCGGCAACCGTCACCGGCCAGGCACGGAAGCGGTCGCGGAACGTGGCGGCGTGCTGCTCGGCCAAAAGGGTGGTCGGACAGAGAACCGCCACCTGACGCCCCGACATGGCGGCGATAAAGGCGGCGCGAAGTGCGACTTCAGTTTTGCCAAAGCCCACATCACCGCAGACCAGCCGGTCCATCGACTTCCCTGAAGTCATGTCGTCGACTACCGCATTGATGGCCGTGGACTGATCGGGAGTTTCATCAAAAGCGAAGCCTTCGCGAAAGGCTTGATAGTCTGCCGGATCGATCTTGAAGCGGATGCCTTCGCGCGTGCGGCGAATGGCATACAGATTTAAGAGTTCGGCCGCCGTATCACGAACTTCCTGCGCGGCCTTGCGCTTGGCCTTTTCCCAATCGCCGCGCCCCAATTGATGGAGCGGCGCATGCTCCGGATCGGCGCCTGCGTAGCGCGAGATGAGCTGCAGATTGGTAATGGGCACGAAAAGTTTGGCGTCGTTCTTATAGGTGATCTCCAAAAATTCCGCGTCGCCATCCGGCGTCTCCATATGCACGAGGCCCTGATAGCGCCCAATGCCGTGGTCGGCATGGACGACGGCGTCGCCGGGTTTGAGTTCGGCGACGTCGCGCACCATCATCTCGAGCGTCGTCGCGTGCTTCACGCGGCGCAGACGATGGCGGCGGGGACTGGCAGCATAAAGCTCCGCTTCGGAGAGAATAACGATTTCCGGATGATGGAAAACGGCGCCGGAAAAGAGCGGTGCGGCGGCGATGCCGAGCGATGAATCGGCATCGAGGAAGGTCTGCCAATCGGGGAATTCTTCTACGCTCAGGCCGCCCGTGCGCAGGAGCTGAGACATGGTCTCCATACGGCCGGCGGAGGGCGCGGCGATCAATGTACGCACTCCCTTCATTGCCGATTCGCGCGTACGTTCCAAAAGCTTCCCGACCGGATTCTGGCTCTTGCGGTCAACTTCAATGCCGGTCAAGCGTTTCAGATCCTCTGCGTTCTCTTTTTTCTCGACCGTGAAGCGCGCAAAGTTCGCGAGCGACTTGAAGAATTCTTCGGGTTTGAGCCAAATGCGCTCGGGCGCAAGCGCCGGCCGCTGCGGGTCGGCCGCGAGCACTTTGTAGCGCGAGGCCATGTCGCGCCCGAATGCCTGGAGCGCAACTTCAATGTCGCCCAAGAGAAATACCCGTGCATTGGGAGGAAGATAGTCCGTGAGCGCAGCCGTTTCGTCAAAAAAGAGCGGGAGATAGTATTCGATCCCCGGCGGGAGAATTTCCTTTTCAATGTCGCAGTAAACGATGCTCTTTTTCGGGTCGCCCGCAAACTCTCTGCGCCAGCGCTGACGGAAGGCGAGGAGCGCCTCCGGGTCAACCGGGAATTCGTGGCCGGGAAGGAGTCGGATTTCCTCGGCAGATTCCATCGAGCGCTGCGTATCCACATCGAACCAACGGATGGATTCGATTTCATCATCAAAGAAATCCAGTCGGAAGGGACGTTCAGACCCCATGGGGAAAACGTCGACGATGCTGCCGCGAACGGCAAATTCACCGGCGGCGAGCACTTGCTTCACATTGGCGTAGCCCGCGGCGGCAAGGCGCTTTTGCAGCGTCGTCAAGGAGATTTGTTCGCCCTGATGAAAGAAAAACGTATTGGCGCCGATATAAGAAACGGGTGAAAGCCGCTGAGAAGCGGTCACGGCAGAGGTGAGCAGCACGTCTGCGCCGCCCGTCGGTGCAGTCAGCCGATAAAGGGCTTCAAGGCGCTCAGAGACTAATTCTTCCTGCGGCGAAAGCACGTCGTAGGGGAGCGTTTCCCAATCCGGCAGCGGCCGAACATCCAGCTTCGGCTCAAACCACGGCATCTCCTGCGCGAGACGCGGCACGTCGGCCGGGTCGGCGCAGACCACCAGAACTCGTTCGCCTCGAGCGCGTGCTTCAAGCGCAGCCTGAGCCAAGGCGGCAGCATCGCTGGTTTGAGCGGAAATCGTAAGGCGAAGCCGATCACCCGGCTTTACGCGGGCAAGGTCGTCGGCAAAGATCGGGCCGAGAGAAGTCATGATGAATACGGGGTGCGGCAAAGCGCCCGGAAAGACTGCTGAAGCGGAAAAATAGAGAGATCTCCATTATGCACAAGGCGGTGGTCAATGGAATGTTGAACAGAGTTTCCCTAGAAACGAGAGCGTTGCGAGGAATGGCGTGTGCTAGCCTTAGAGCCTTTTCCTGAGGAGGAGGAATTTCAGAAATGCAGGCATTAACGCTCAGGCAGCGAAGTTTGGTGGGCCTCACGCTTTTTGCGATGTTTTTTGGCGCAGGCAACCTTATTTTTCCGCCCTGGCTCGGCGTGCAGGCCGGAACAGAGTCGCTCTCGGCCTTCATCGGCTTTCTCATTACCGCTGTCGGCTTCCCGATTCTTGGTGTGATGGCTGTAGCGGAATCCGGGGGCTTAAAGAACCTCGGCGCCCGAGTGCATCCGGTCTTTGCCTTCATCTTCATGTTCCTCATCTATCTCTCGATCGGCCCTTGCCTGGCGATTCCGCGTACGGCGAGCACCTCGTTCGAGATGGTGGTGCGGCCGCTTCTCGCCGAGAAAGGTCTGCTCGAAGCCCCGCTCTTAGGCTGGACGGCGCTGGGCTTTTCTCAGCTTGCCTATTCAGCCCTTTTCTTTCTGGCGGCTTTTTTGGTAGCCCTGAACCCTGAAAAACTGACGAGCCGTCTGGGCAAATTTCTCTGTCCCACGCTCATTACGCTCATCTGCGTGCTCTGGCTCGGCGCCTTTGTCAATCCCATTGGCGAAGCCGGTGCGCCCGCTGCTGCTTATGCGGGCGCAGCGCTTGCGCACGGCTTCATCGATGGCTATCAGACGATGGATACGCTCGCGGCTCTGAATTTCGGTCTCATCATTGCAATGAACATTCGTGCGATGGGTATTAAGAGCGAAGGCGCCGTCGTGAAGGAAACGGTTTTTGCCGGCTGCATTGCCGCGGCCGTCTTCTTTGTGGTCTACGGTGCGCTCACGCAGATCGGTGCAGAAGCGGGCGGCGCATTCACCGGGATGGAAAACGGCGCTCAAACGCTCACGGCTGTCGCTGACAAACTTTTCGGCACGGCGGGACAGGTGCTCCTTGGGCTCGTCTTCTTTATTGCATGCTTCAATACCTGCGTGGGTTTGATTGCCTGCTGCTCGGACTATTTCTCCGGACTCTTTCCCAAGCTCGGGTACCGCGGCTGGGCCGTGGTATTTGCGGTCGTCAGCATGGTGATCAGCAATGCCGGTCTCACGCTCATTCTGAAGTTTTCGATCCCTGTGCTGGTGGCTATCTATCCGCTCGCCATCGTGCTGATCGCGTTGGGTCTCATTAACTTGGCCTGGAAAAATCTTCACCTGCACCGCTGGGTTTATCCGCTTTCGATGCTCTTTACGGGTGTTGTTTCCGTGACTGCCGGGCTGGAAGCTTTCGGTCTCAATGTGCCCTTTTTGTCGAATCTCTGCGCAGATCTCCCCTGGTCCAACATTGATTTGGGATGGATTTCGCCGGCGATCGGCGGTGCGGCAGCGGGGCTCTTCCTCTCATGGAAGATTCCGCATGCCTGTGATCCAAGAACCTGAGTGTTCTTAAGCATTTCAGCAGTACAAACGGCGCGGATAAATTGAAATTTCCACGCCGTTTGTTATAGGGAGATGTGCGGATTTAAACGAGCGTTCAATCGTTTAAGCAAACTGGAGCCGCGAAGTCCGAAGGAGTGCAGAGCGACCTCATCAATCAAGCGTTATTGGGTGTTTGGGCGGTGAATTTTTCCTCAAAGACAGTTCCGCATTCCTGAAAGTACTCGGTGAAGTGCCGAAAAGCACTTGAAAAAGCCGACGGTGCGGCGTAGCCGAGATATGCGGCAACTTCTTCAGCGCGTTCCCCGGCCAGGAGTTTTTGAGTGGCGGTGAGCATAGCGATCCTCAGCCGCCATGCGCCAAAGGAAAGTCCTGTTTCTTTGAGGACAAGCCTTGCGAGCGTACGTTCGCTCATAGCGGTTTCCTGAGCCCATGAGGCGACAGGCCTGTCAAGCTGGGGGGATTGAATAATAGATTCCGCAATGCGCTTAAGTGCAGGATGGTCGGGAAACAGCACAAAACTGATGGGGAGTTTCGGCGCGGCAGCGAGTTCCTCAAAAAGGACGCCGGCGAGGCGTGCTTCGTGACTGTGCATCGGGTAGCGCCTCGGCAGCGTCGAAAAATGCTTGAGCATCCCTATCACCATCGGTGAGAGCAGCAGACGGTAGGGCTCAGCCGGAAGCATCGCAGCCCATTCCGGATTGATGAGGCAATAGAGCGAGACGGCGCCTTCTCCAAGGAACCCTTCATGTCTGCACCCGGGCGGCACCCAGGCTGCGGAAGAGGGCGGAAAGGCAACGCGGTTTCTGCCTAAGGTAAGACCGACCAGGCCGGAAAGCGCAACCACGAACTGGCCGGTTTGATGTACATGCTGGCCTACAGATGCTTCGACGGAGGTTCGTTCATTGACGATCGTGCACTGAAGAAGTGACGTCGTGTCGTCGGGTTCAAACCCCATCGGCCACTTCGTAGCTTCAATGAAAGCGTTCATATCTCTCTGCCTAAAGGTGCTTGTTTTTATATGAGAAAACCGACGGAGTTCTAAGCTCCTCCGTCGGCAAGATGAAGAACGTTGGACGCCTTCTGACGGCAAACCGCTCTATGTGTCATTAGAAGACGTTTGCTGTCAGGAATGGACGGTTATGGAACTTTGTACTCAATATTGTGGCACTGAGCGCACATGTTTACGCTTTGCTGGTGACCGCGGTGGCATTCGGCACAATCAAGGCCGACCAGATGGTTGTAGTGCGGATTGGGATCGAGTTTAGAAGTTTGTTTAGCAACGGCATCGAGCGACTGATGACAGGTATTGCACTGCGCGGTTGAAACTTTTGCACCCGCTTTGGGTGTTTCCTTGCCGTGACAGGATGCACATGCGACGCCGCGCGCAACGTGACGGTCGGCGAGAAACTGTCCATCGGCAGCGCTCGCCGTGTTGATGGAAAGAAGGACAAGTGCGCCGGCGGTGAGGACGGCGGCAGTAAAACGATTGAACTGCATGACGTATACCTCAAAGGATCAGGCGTTCTTGCGGGAAGCGGCGCGGCCGGCTGCATGACGGGCAGCAACGCGGCCGAAAACCATGCCGCCGCCCAATTGGTTGCCGCCGATATCGTCATAGACCCAGACGCCGCCAGCAGCTGCGCCAGCAGCATAAAGACCTGGGATCGGACGACGCTCAAAATTCACAACCTGTGCGTCTTTGTTGATCTTGGGTCCGCCAAATGTGCTGGCCATGCCGCCAGCAGCCGGAATCATGTAGAAAGGTCCCGTTTCAAGCGCATGCGGTTCGTCGTAGTCGTAGGGCGGATCCAGTTCCTTTGCTTTGCCCGCTTTCACTGCGGCATTGAATTCACGCACGGTCTCAACGAGATTCTTTTCCGGCACGCCAGCCTTTTTGGCAGCTTCCTCAATCGTGTCGGCTTTAATCACTTCAAAACCGAGTCGTGCGAAGCGTTTGATCGTGTTCGTGAGAATCTGTGCGTTCTTATCAGCGTCAGCACCAATCAGCATGAAGCTGCGGTTGTCCTCGGTTCGCTCGGCGATGGCTTTTGCTTTCGGAACCTGCAGCCAGGTTTCGGGAACAAATCGTTTGCCTTTCGTATTCACTTGAATGCCGTAGCCAGCATGCATGAGCGGGGACGGATTGCAGTGACCCGTCGGTGTGATGGGACCCGCATAGAACTGATCCATATTGACGAGCAACGCCTGAACCTCTTCGGCCATCAGAATGTTCTCGCCCGTAATCCATGGCGAACCGCGTACGATGAGGCGCGATGCCCAGGGACCGATGTATTTGTCGACCATCGCTTCGTTTGCGCCGTATCCGCCCGTGGTGAGGATGACGCCGCCGCGGGCCAGATAGTCTTTTCGGCCTTCGGGGGTAATGCAGGACACACCTTCGACATTGAAGCACTCGTCCTTGACGAGTGAGACAGCTTTGGTGTTGTAGTGAATGGCAACACCCTTCTTTTCAAGGGCCGCCATCAGGCACCGGATCAGTTTGCTGCCGCCCGTAATGCCTTCTCCCGGGCTGATCAGACAGCGTGAGAGTTCCGGTGCAGGAAGACCTTCCCAAAGATAAAAGGGGGTGCCGTGATCGGCAAGCCAATCGATGCCTGCGCCGGACTCTTCAGCGTATACCTTGATGAGTTCCGGATCAGAGCGCTGATGCGAGAGCCGCATCATGTCTTCGAAGAAGGCTTTCGGAGAGTCTTCAGGGTGGTTTTTCTGGAAGCGGCTCCCAACGGCAGCAATCCAGCCGGATGAATAAACGGTGGCGCCGTCGGGACGGTTCATCTTTTCCAGAAGGACCGTTTTTGCGCCTCGTTCGGCTGCTTCAAGCGCGGCGCACATGCCGGCGAAGCCGGCTCCTACAACAACGACATCCCAGTTCTCTGAGAGACGTTTTTTGGCCGGTGCTGCGTCCTGTGCGGCGTGAGCGGCGCCTGCAGCTGCAGCGGCGACGCCGAAGAGACCGGTACGGACGAGTTCTCGTCTTTGCATTTGAAAGTCTCCTTGTTCCTTTTTTTTATGGATAGGGTCCTGCGGTTGAGGGGATCCATTCGGGATGCACTCATCAACCACATGATTATTTTGAATTAGGCCCTAAGCACTAGGAATCCTCGGAACAGACAAGTGCTTTCGAGAAACGGTCAAAGTGAGACGGTCTTTAAGTTCCTTCTGAAATTGAACGGCGCGGATCATCGATTGCGATGCCGCGCCGTTTTGGCCGAAATGCTGGGCAGTTTTTCTTAATAAGTTGAATGGTCAAAGACCGCTTTGAGCTGCGTGAATTCCATCAGCCCGTAGCGTCCGCCTTCGCGGCCGATGCCTGATGCACCATAGCCGCCGAAAGGAGCTGTTACGTCGCGCGGCGCATCATTGATATAAACGTTGCCGGCGTTAATTCGGCGGGCAACGGCTTGAGCTTCCGCCTTGGGACCCACAACCATGGCGTTGAGTCCGTACGGCGTATCGTTGGCAATGGCTACTGCTTCGTCGACCGTGTCATAAGCAATCACACAGAGTACGGGGCCAAAAATTTCCTCACGGGCTATCCGCATGTCATTTTTGACGTTCGTGAAAATCGTGGGCTGGATGAACCAGCCTTTTTCATGAGCGCCAGGTTCTTCTGGGATGCTTCCGGCAAGCAGACGTGCGCCTTCTTTCACCCCCAGCTCGATATAGGACTTCACGGTCTCAAACTGCTGACGAGAGGCCATCGGTCCAATGAGTACCTTGGGATCAAACGGATCACCGACCGGATAGTCCTTCACATGATCCAGAAGCAGTTTTTCAACTTCAGTGAGCCGAGCTTTCGGCACAATGAGCCGAGAAAGTGCCGTACACGTTTGGCCGGAATTCAAAAAGATTGAATTAAAGAGCGGCTTGATGGCGGGACGGTAGTCGGGCAGGTCAGGCAGCCACACACAAGGCGATTTGCCGCCCAGCTCAAGGCTGATGCGCTTGACGGTTTTCAGAGCCTGCTGCGAAAGAGATACGCCGACCGCGGTTGACCCCGTGAAGGAAATCATCGCCACTTTGGGGTTGAGGGCAAGCTCAGCACCCGCGCGGCTGCCTCGTCCCGATACGAGATTCACAATACCCTTCGGAAAGTCGGCGAGGCGGAAGGCCTCCATCATGATGCAGGCCGTCAGCGGCGTCGACTGGCTGGGCTTCAGCACGACAGTATTGCCGGTGAGGAGCGCCGGGATGACTTTCTGGACGATCTGCCCAATCGGATAGTTCCAAGGCGTGATGCAGCCGACCACGCCGACGGGCTCGCGAATGACGGTTGAATGCTCAAAAGACTCTTCAAAGACGACTTTTTCGACTTCGTCGATATAGGACTGAATGCGGACGAACTGATAGTCGCAATGCGCATTGGCGCCAAAAGCAATCGGAGCGCCCAGTTCGGCAGCTTCCAGATCGATAATCGCCTGACGCATGGCTTTGAAGTGTTCGAGAAACCGCTGCATCAATGCTCGGCGCTTTTCGAGCGGAGTAGCTCGCCAGGCAGGCAGTGCTTCATAAGCAGCATCAACCGCACGATCAATGTCTTCGACCGTGCCGTCAGGAATTTCAGCGAATTTCTCTAGTGTCGCGGGATTCTCAACCGCAATGCGGTTGGGAGAGGAGGAAGCCGTCCACTCGCCGCCAATGAATTGATTGGTGAAGAGCGGCTTAAAGACGTCATAACTGGCCATCGTTGTCTCCAAGCAAAGTGCTTAGGGCAGACAGTCGTCACTTTCTGACGATCGTCCGAATCTGGAGTTGAGTGTAGGACGATGATGGATTGCCGGCGGCATAAAGCGCACAGCAAAAAGCCCGTCCCGGCAATAAACCAGGGCGGGCTTGACCTCAAATCAGCTGGAGCTGATTAGAAGCGGTACTGCATCTGAACGCCGAGGAGGTAGGCGTCAAGGTGACGATAGCGGCCGACTTCTTCACCAGACGTGCGATCGTAGAGAGAGCGTTCATGCACGCCGTGCAGATGAGCGAAACCAATATCCGTCTGGAAGTCCTTGGTCCAATGGAAGGACGAGCCAATGGCAAACCACCAGCGATCCGCGTCAGGAATGATGGCAGTGCGGTTGACCTTGTTGTCAATCGGCGAGGTTTCGTAGGCGATGCCGCCGCGCAGCGTCCAGAAGCTGTTCACGCGAAGGTCGTAGCCGACGGACATGAGATAGGTGTCCTTCCAGCCATTCTGAATGTTGCCAAGTGCTTTGAATCCTTCAATTAACTTGTTCGCCTCGTCTACCTTTCCTTGCTGCATCATTTGCTTTGCAACAGCGCCAACAGTTCCATCCAGTGACAGCGAAGTGGTGGTCAAAGTGTCAAAGCTTGACCAATCTGCCCAACGGAATGTTGCATAAAGACTCAGATAATCGTTGACATCCCAGGCGGCTGTAGCCATCGCCCAAGCAGGACCAGAAACGGTAACGGATGCATCATACTTGCCGCTTAAACCTGGAATACTGCTGTTAATCGTTACGTCGCCGTTTGTGGAATGCTTAGTTTCAGAGCGGTAGGACAAACCAAACCGGAGGTTGTCAACCGGCTGCCACATCAGGCCAACGTTGAAACCCCAGGTGAAATCAGTAGCTGTGTATTCACTGTGAACTCCATTGGCGCCCGCGCCGAAGGTTGCATCTACGTACTGTAATGCCAGACCTGCGCCGAGACTTAAGGTATCAGTAGCTTTCCACGCTGCATTGGGGTTGAAATTGATCACCGTGATTTTGGCATCTGTGCCATGGTCACTTCGGCTCCAGTTATCGCCGTAGTCAGTGGCGAGACCATAGGGAACGGTAATGGCAAGGCCGACCCAGGTTGAGTCGTTGATCTGATGAGAAATGAAGCCGTGCGGAATCACCTCTTCCTTGGCTCGACCGTTGTTCTTCTCGCCAGTTTTGTGGTCGACATATTCGAGATTCAGGCCGACACCAACCGCGCCGAACTGAACCTGCGTGCCCGGATGCAGCGTCATCGTTGCAGCGTTGTAGTACATGCCGGAAACGTCCGTACCATCAACGCCGACGCCGGCATATGCGCGGCCGAGGGCGAGCGCGGACTGTTCGGTGAGCTGGAAACCGCCGGCATAAGCCGTCGAGCTGAGGGCAGAAGCTACGGCCAGGGCTGCCGCAGCGATCTTGAAGGACGTGTGATTCACGAACGTCTCCTGAAGAACTTTATTAAATGAAGAAAATCAATCGGAATGCAATATTCCGCAACATGTGGAACCGCATTCTGCGCGAAGAAAAAGCGGAGAAATAACATGAAAATTAGGTGTTAACCCTTTGTTGATGCAAACTTCATGCAGACGGATGATGCGGTTCGAGAGTGTGAAGTGAGCCTTTATTGCTTTGATATTTAAATAAATATTTAGCTTCGTGGTATTCAAAACAGAGGCATTTGGGGAGGTATGCCCTAAAGGGGGTAATCCAAAAAAAGCCTGTTGCGGCTAAAACGCTTTTGCCCGGCAAACCTCGAGTTAACCCGTCATTGCCGCGCGAGGTTTGGGTTAGAGATTCTGCTCGGTAGAATTCGAAGCATCTCATTGACTGCGAGAAGGCTTCCATGACCGATGCACCATTAGTCGATTCCGCTCGAATCTTCGCCCTCATCCCTGCTGCAGGTATCGGACGCCGCATGGGGGCGGACTGTCCCAAGCAGTACATGCCGATAGCCGGCGTTCCCATGCTGGTGCGAACCGTGGAAGCGCTTCTGGCAGCGTCTCGGGTTGAACGCGTTTTTGTGGTGGTGAGTCCTGAGGATTCCTATATCGACCACGCTGCCGAATCATTCGCAAAATGGGGTGACCGCGTAAAGATCCTGCGTGCGGGCGGCGCAGAGCGCGCCGATTCCGTTTTGGGCGGACTTCGCGCAGCCTGCCTGCCGCCCGAAAGCTGGGTGTTGGTTCATGATGCGGCGCGTCCCTGTGTTCGACCGAGTGAAGTGAGTCATTTGATTGATGAGGTGACGGCCGACAGTTCTGCTGCGGGCGGCATTCTTGCCGTGCCGATGGCCGATACGGTGAAGCGTGCTGACGCCCGTCGGCGCATCATCGAAACTGTGCCGCGCTCTGGTCTCTGGCGAGCCGCGACGCCGCAGCTCTTCAGAGCAGGAGAGCTCATCGGGGCGCTGAATGCCGGACTCGACGGCATCACGGACGAAGCGAGTGCAATGGAACGCGCGGGGAAGACGGTTAAAGTGGTTTCCTGCCGCGCGACGAACATCAAAGTGACGGAGCCGGGGGATGAGCGGCTTGCAGAATGTTTGCTTGAAGGGCAAGGAGGCCGTATGCCGATTCCTGAAATTCGTGTGGGTCAGGGCTACGACTCTCACCGTCTCGTTGCTGGCCGCCCGCTCATTTTGGGCGGCGTCACTATTCCGTTTGAAAAGGGCCTTGACGGTCATTCCGACGCCGATGTGCTGCTTCATGCTGTGACCGACGCAGTGCTCGGGGCTGCTTCGCTGGGCGACATCGGCACGCACTTCCCGCCTTCAGATCCGAAATGGAAAGGTGTTGACAGCGGGAAACTGCTCGCGGCAGTCATGGATCTCACTCAGGCTGCCGGATGGCAGGTGGTGAATCTCGACGCGACGGTGATCTGCGAGCGGCCAAAGCTCGGCGCCCTGAAGGAGCAGATTTGTGCCAATGTGGCCAAGCTCCTCGGCGTTTCACCAGCTCAAGTCAGCATTAAAGCTAAGACAAACGAAAAGATGGATGCGGTCGGCCGAGAAGAAGGCATGATGGCGCTCGCGACAGTACTTCTGGCCAAGGCCTGATACGCAGTCGGCAATCTTCTTGATATGCGGCTGACGCTGAGGGCGATGCGCCGAGTAGAATGGCAATCTTTAGTGTTTCTACTCATCCGCTTTTTCGTCTTTCAATGCAGTCCGTTCCCGAACTCGCCCGCCGCGTGTGTTTCATCCTCTGCGAACCTGCTCATCCGGGCAATATCGGCTCCCCCGGGGGGGGGCCGCCCCCGAAGGGGCTGCCTTCGA
>OBXI01000632.1_pt1 | contig 30144 bp, 31 predicted proteins | sample 1538161 | NCBI WGS metagenome assembly OBXI01 (sample SAMEA2580142, study PRJEB22360) | human gut metagenome | biome: human gut; feature: human-associated habitat; material: faeces | place: Denmark | collected 2008/2010 | reverse complement strand
AAAACGCATTTAAAATTTGCTTTTTCAACCTGTCCAAAATTTCAATACCAGTTCACCTCCAGATCGAGTACTCTTCCTGTGTCAGCGCGAAAGCGGCGCTGATCGGGCTTGGCGGCCCGAAGCAGAAAGGCGGTCAGCCGCCTCGAAGTCTCGAAAGCGGCTTTTTTATTGGCTGATCGCAAGGGGTTACTGATTTGGTAACCCCTCCGAGATGGGGTGGTGAAACGCCACCCCATCAGCAGCCCTCCTTATGGGGAGAGCCTGCGGGGCATCGAAAGATGCGCCGGAACCTTTCTGCCGGTCCGCCAACCCGTAGGCTCTGCCCGCCATCTTGGTGGATGGTGCGCAGTAGAAAAACTGCACAGAAAGGAGACGCTAATGTCTGCTATCACCTGCTTCTCTTTCGAGAACGCTCAAGTCCGCGCACTCGGCACGCCCGAATTGCCGCTTTTCGTCGCCAACGACGTCGCCAAAGCGCTCGGGTTTAAAGACTCGACGAACGCCGTCAAGCAGCACGTCGACCGCGAAGACCTGATCAAAGTCGAAATCACCGACTCCCTCGGTCGCACTCAAACCGCTAACGCCGTCAATGAATCCGGCCTCTACGCCCTGATCTTCGGATCAAAGCTCGATACTGCCAAGCGCTTCAAGCGCTGGGTTACGTCCGAAGTCCTGCCGGCGATTCACCGCACGGGACGATACGAAACAAACCAATCCGCGCTCATCACGACTACAGACCAGTACGAGATCCGCAAAGCTATCAAGGCGCGCGCTAAGAACTCATCGGTTCACTATCAGACGGTCTACAACGCTCTTTACGACTACTTCAAGATCGCGAGCTACAAAGACCTAAGACACGATCAGATGAAGGCTGCTCTCGCGCTCATCGAAACCTGCACGCTTAAACCGCAGCTTTCGGCGCCGACAATTCCCGAGGGATCAATCATCATCGATGAGGCTATGGCTGAGAGGATCGTTGTTTTTATCTATTACTGGCGATATCTCTTTCGAGACGATCTGAATCTCTTTTTAGCGCTCTTGCGCCGCGTGAAATCCCCTCTCGCGGCTCATTTTTGGGAAGCAGTTAATGATCTGGGACTTGGCTTTATGGAAGAAGCACTAGCTAAACAGGGGTACTCGGTCAAAGACCTTGATTGCTACAAGTCCTGGGCTTCGCAACAGCCCAAGCGCTTAACAGCGTAAGCAACCACTTTTCTTGACAGGCCTCGGAGAAATCCGGGGCTTTTTCTTTTGGAGCATTCTCAATGAATGAACTCATCCCAATTCTGCTTGCCGACATCGGCGGAGAACAGATCCAGACCTGCAACGCTCGCGAACTTCACAAGTTCCTCGGCGTCGGCCGTGACTTTTCGAATTGGATCAAATTTCAGATCGATCGTGCCGGCTTCGTTGAGGACTCGGATTTCGTCAAAATTGCAGAAAAATCAAGCTCGCCAAAAATGGCGAGCACCGTGCAGGGGAGAATTGAGTACTTTTTCACTCTGTCGGCTGCGAAAGAGATTGCAATGATGAGCAATACGCCAAGGGGCAAGGAGGCACGTCTTTACTTCATCGAATGCGAACGAGTTGCAAAGGAAGCGACCTCTTTTGCTCTCCCAGACTTTACCAACCCAGCCATTGCGGCGCGGGAGTGGGCAAAGCAGTACGAGCTTCGGCAAGCTCTTGAACACAAAGTGAGGCAGGACGCCCCAAAGATCGATTTTGCCGAGGCGGTCACCGCATCAGATGCCGAACACACCATCACCGAAGCGTCAAAAACGCTCGGCATCCGTCCAAAGAAATTTTTTGATTGGCTTCGCGCGAACGGCTTTATCTATAAACAGGGCACGCAAGCCATGCAGTTTTCAATCAACAAAGGACTGATGGTGACGCGTTTTCATTCTTTCACGCATTCCGATGGTGAAAAGGATCAGAAAACACACGCGCACGTCACCGGAAAAGGGATCTTTTACTTCTATCGACGGTTGTTGCAAGAAGGTTTGATAGCTCGAAATCCTAACCTAGAACTGACGGCATAAACGATGAGAAATATGAGCATGAAAAAGACCGACCCGAGAATCAAGGCGATTGCCGACCGATCGGGGTTCGACCTGATTTTCTCGCGGGCAGCAGAGGAGTTTGCAGAAGCGTCCGCAGCGCTTCTTCAATACCGCCGCGCGACGTACTTCGGAGACGGAGACGCCGGCGAGAAGTACAAAGAAATGCTCTCGGAGCTGGCGGACTGTCAAGTGATGCTTGAACAGATCCTATACCCCCTCCCAGAGCTTCAAGAAAAAATTCAAGAAATCCGCAATTCCAAAATCGAGCGCACTTTGGAGCGCTATGGAATCAATGTTGACAACAAGGAAAATGCAAATGACTGAAGAAATCGATCTCGTCAACCATCCAGCTCATTACGAAAAGTACCGGATCGTACTGGAGCCGGTCGACCTAACCGAGCGGCTTCCTCACCCGCTAGCATCGGCCGCCGAATACATCCTCCGAGCGCCGTATAAAGGCTCCGAAAAGCTGGATCTCCAGAAAGCTATTTGGTGGCTGAATCGCTTTCGGGATAATAGGCATGACGAATCTGCTTATGTGTTGTCGACGCTGACGGCGGCCATGATGGAATTGTTTCGCTCTAAATGTGAAACACTGCATTTGCTCGTTATAAAAGATGAGGGGATGTTTTTCGTGACGGACGGAACGATAAATCGAACCATCGAAAAGATCGAAAAACGAATCGCCGAGATCGAAAATGATGATTAAGAACTTTCTACGCGTGCTTTTCACACCGAGCGTGTGGATTCGAAACCACCCGACCGATGAGGGCGTCGATGCGTTCTTTCACGTCCTGCTAGACAACCTCGATGAGGTCAAACTCATCTCGTGCAGTCATTTTTGGATTCGGCTCGAGTTTCGCAGGACTATCTATGAATTTTGGATAGCGAATCGCTTCTACGCCTTTCTTTCTGATGTCAATGCTTACGAAAGAGTTGACGACGAGAAAATGCGGGAGCTCTATAAGGTCCGCAACAAAATGCCGAGCCGCGCGACGGCATTCACCTTTTACGATGCTTTCCGCGACGTAATTCAGCAAGCCGAAGACCGGAATTACGCCGGGCTTAAGAGCATGGCAGAAGTGGTTAACGAGGAGAAAAAAGATGAACTTTTATGACCTCACCATTGACGAGCTGAGAGACGAAGTAAACATGATACGTTCGTCACTGCCCTTCGACGATCTTGATTTGTGTAAAGAACGAGCTGAAGAGCTGATTGAGGAAGGCGAAGACCTTAACAACACGATTGCAGCTATCTTCATACTCGAATGTCGAATCCAAAAGCTCGAAAAAGATCTTCAAGTCTCAGGAGGTCAAAAATGAAATACCAGCTTAAGAACAGAGAACTTCAAGCCAAAATCGAGGCAATAGATCCTGAGTTTGGTGAGAGGTTGTCTCTTCGCTTTGGACGTTGGGAAGGCGACAAATACGCTCTTCTTTTGCCGTGCGAAGGTGTCGCAATAACACTAAAAATCAGCGATTCGGCCATCGAAGAAGAACCAGAATACGATCCCTCAAAGTGGAACAAATGGCCGGAAGTACTGCCGCCAAAAAAGGGTTTTTACCGAGTTGAATACAAGGAAGACAATTTAACAAAGAAAGCAGCCTGGATGTGGGACGGCCTCGTGTGGAACATTAAGCCAGGTATCTTCTTCATTCTTGGTAGTGCAAGTAATGAAGTTCGCTTCAAACCTTGGGACGATCAGGAGCCAGATGAGGACGACGAGGAGGAGGAATAATTCATGAATAACGCTATGTCACTACCAATCGCACTGACGGACGACATGAAAGCGGCAATCATTGAACGCTCAGCAACTTTAGTAGCGAAAGCCTCGGCACCCAAAGCGCTGCTCTCACTTCGCGATATCGAAGCGCTGACGGGCTTCGCTTATAACGGTCATACGATGCATCAGATGGTCAAAGACAAAGACTTTCCCCGTGCGGTTTTGGTAGGCACTCGAGAACGCCGATGGTTCTCTGGTGAGGTTTTCCGGTGGCTGGAACGTCGCAGAGACATATGAAGCGGATTTGCCAAAGCTTGCGTCACGGGTGACTTTCGAAGAAAATTCGCAATATGCAACAGCGCAAATTACAGCGGCGATTGCAATATCCTGATTTTCCGAAAGAAATTCAGCGGTTTCGCTTCCTTTCCCGGGCACCACAGAATTCAACGACAACTGTCGTTAACGAGACCCGCTGCAAGTCGCAAGACTTCGGCGGGTTTTCTGTTTTTGCCGCACCGAAACGAAAGAAACGGCGCCGACATTGAGCTCTGTTCGGCGCCGGTTCATGTCTCTGCAGCTCCTTGGCCGGTGCGCAGTGTGTGCTTGCCGGCTCAAAGGGGCTGCCCCGAAAAATTATTCAGCCTTCAGATGACTGCCCTTTTGCAGCACAAAGGTGAGCACCGCATAAAGCGATGCGCCAATGATCATTGCCGCAACAAGTCCGATGTTGGCACGCGCAAAAACGCTCGTTTCAGAACCCGCCGGCAGCAGGAAACTCACCGCATGGGCAATGTAGGGATCTGACGAAGTAATCGTGCCCAGACCAATCAGACTCGCGAAAATAAGCGACCCGAAAGCGGTCCAGCGAACGGATTCACCGCCCTCACCCGGAGCAAGTGCGAGTTTGCAGTCCCAGCCGATGCGCTTCTGACGCAGCAAGTCGACCATTTCAATGGCGCCCCACGTACCCATCACTACCGAGATCAGCGCGAGGAACGACTGGAAGGTCGACACGAAGCTGTCGGAGATAAAGAGAAGATAGTAGGCACCGAGCGCGATGATCACGCCGTTGAGAATCGTAGTGGCCAGACGCGTCATCGGCACGCCGAGTGCGAGCAGAGCAAGTCCAGAACTGTAGATGCCCGTCATGCCGGCTGAAATCAGCGAGATGATGACGATGAGCGAGAAAGGCACATAGAACCAGAAGGGCAGAATGCCGGTCAAAGCGGCGAGCGGCTCATGGTTGGCTTTTTCAAGCAGGGCGGGATTGCCGACAGCGAGCATCACCCCGAGGATGAGGAGCACAGAAACAGGCACTGCAATGCCGGTGGTGGTCCAGAAAATGACGCCGCGCGCAGGGGTTTTGCGCGGGAGATAACGGGCATAGTCGCCGCCGTAATTCAGGAACCCGAGACCCACCATGGTCATCGAAAGAACGATGCCGCCGACAAAAGTGGCGAAGCTGCCGCTCGGCGCGGATGAAAGCGCCGAGAAATTGATATTCGGAATGAAAAAGAAGAGATAGACAATCGTGAAAATGCCCGTCAGCCAGGCAATTGCCTTCTCAATCTTGATGATGAGCTGATGGCCGTAAATGGCGCCGCTCATCGTGAGCAGGAGCACGACGGCGAAACACCCGAGCGTGCATCCGGCCACCGGCATGCCCTTGTCGTTGAGGAGACCGGGGACGAGGTTGGCCACCAAATCGGCGAGCGTCGTCGTAGCCATCGAGAGCAGCGTCACCTTCCAGCCCATGTTGGCGAGGTAGCCAAAGAAGGTCGGGAGTTTATTGCCGTGATAACCGAACGCCAAGCGCGACTGCACAAGGGTCGGAAGCCCCGTGCGGACGCTGCCGACGGCAAGGATGCCCACCAAGGCGCAGGAGAGGAAGTAGCCGATGACGCCCGCGAGCATCGCCTGCCAGACCGAAAGGCCTAAGCCAAAAACGTAGATGCCGAGCGTAATGCCGAAGATGGAAATATTCCAGGAAAACCAAACGGGGAAAAGGTCAAACGGGCAGCCGTAGCGTTCATTGTCGGGCACCGGATTGACGCCGTTGGTTTCGATTTTGGATGCGTCAGACATGTTTTTTTGAAGTCCGAGGGTTGATGAAAAAAAGTTCTGAATGGGTTGACGTTCAAATATCAAGCAAATGCCGGGCTCGCAGTTCGGCGGCTTGCGGTGCGGTAGCCGCACCCTCCTGAGCCGTTACCCAGCTCGCCACCGCATTTCCGAGCAGCACGGCCTCAGCAAGCGTGAAGCCGCTGGCCAAACCTGCAAGCACGCCGCCCGCATGCGCATCGCCGGAGCCAATGGTGTCGACGACATGGACCGGGAACCCCTGCAAATGCGAAACTTTGCCCGCCTGCGCCGCATAGGCGCCGCGCGCACCGTCAGTGACAATCACTGATTGAGCTGTCAAAAGCGACAAAGCCGCCGCCGCTTCGCGGGGCGTTGCCGAAGGCGCCAGCGTCTTTGCTTCCTGAGCGTTCACCTTCAGAATGGTGTTGGCTGAAAGAATGGCCGAAAACATCTCTTCAGGAATGCTTCCCGAGCAAGGGCCCGGGTCAAAGAGAATCTGCGCATCGGGGCGCTTCTCTGCGAGGAGCGCTTCAATGAAACCGGCATTGCGGGCGTCCGCCTGATACCCCGAGAGATATATGAGATCTGCGCACTGAAGGTCGATCTCGTCAAGCCACTCGGGCTTAAAGCATTTTTCCACGCCCGACATCGATACGAAGGTGCGTTCACCGTCGGGCTCCACAAATGAGAGGCACCAGCCGTTGTCGCCAATGCCGCGGAACTCGCGCACCGTGAAACCGCGTGCACGAAAAGTTTCCCGCACGCGGTCGGCAATCATGCCTTCGCCCACAGGAATCAGGGCGTCAAAATCAATGCCCAGTTTGGCAACGGCATCCGCTGCGTTGTAGGCGCAGCCGCCAACCACCTGCTGCCGGCTTGAACCTTCGACATCTTCACCCGAAAGCGGCAGGCGGGGCACATGCACGATCACGTCGACGAAGGCGCTCCCGATGATGAGAATGCGTTTGCGGACGTCGAGCGCGTCAATGAGTTCAATGATGCTGCGCATTGCGGTCGCCTTTGTCCTTAAAGCGTGAAGACTGCACGAGTCTTCATGACGCCCTGAGCCAGTTCGCCGAAATGGAGGCCGTTCGTTTTTTCCAAAAATTCGACCGTCTCAGCCGCAATCCCGCCGATGCCGCAATGCGCGCCGCAAATTGCAGCGGCCATGCAGCCGATGGTATCGGTGTCCCCGCCCATATTGGCGGCGATTTCAGCAGCTTTCTTCGGGTTCTGTGCCCAGAAAGCCAGCGCGAGTGCAGCGGTCACGGACTCGCTCGTCATCGTGCCGGTGCCGATCACGTCGTAGATAAAGCGTGAAACCACCTCGTCATCGTAAGCCTCGCGGCGCTTGAGGACGAGTTCTTCAAACACTTCAAGGCGCGCCAGAATGCTTGCGGCCCAGGTTGGTTCTCCCTTGGCGGACGCTATCGGGAAAATGGTTTTCACATCGGCGAGCGTCTGCTCCCAACTGCGGCCCGCCACCCCGCTGGCCACGGCCTGCGCCACCATTGCAGCGCCGGCAATCGTCACGTCGGTTGAATGCGTCACACGGCTCACTCGGGCAGCAGCCTCGGCGATTTTTTCATGTTCGCCGGCTTCGATCAGACAGCCTACGGGAGCGATGCGCATTGCCGCCCCGTTGGTGAGCGAAAGTTTGGTGACCGGAAGGGCGTCTTCCCCTTTGACCCACGCAAGGAGCGAAGCCTTGGATGACGGTCCGAGCAAATTAATCTCAAACCCGTTCATGGACTCAACCCAGGCAATCAGATCCTTGGCGAGCGTCTGCACCGGCGGCACCGTGCCCGCCGCTTCAATGGCATTGAGCACCACGAAGGCCTGCGCAGAATCATCGGTGTAGTGTCCGGCCTTGAAGTAGCAGGCCACGATGTTGTCGGCGGGACCGTCGAGAAATTCGGTGATGCGGCCGAAACGTTCGCGCACCTTGGCGCGCGGCCAGAGCTCGCCCGGGACGCCGAACGCGTCGCCGAGCACCATGCCGGCAAGCGCGCCGGCAATGCGGTCTTGAAGCTGGGACATAAAGACGGGAGAGGAAGTTGAAAACGGGGCCATTGCCTAGGCTGCATACCGAACAAAATACCCAACACTAGGGTTATCGTTTAGGTGTTGCATCTTGGCGCGCCGGAGAATACCAAAATCGGTATAGATAATCCACTACACTTGGCGCGTGACTGGCATGTGCAAACAGCGCCGATGCTCTGCCCGCATGCTGCTCCGAGTCGTTTTTGTATTTCTCTTGGCCATGCAGATTCCCGTTCGCTTCCGCTACCGCATTGAACGTCGTCAGGCACGTTGGAACGTCGTGTTCCCGGAGCTCTCCTCGGCGAACTTCACTGCGGACTCGCCTGCGCAGGCCCGCACGGAAGCCCCCGAAAAGGCGCTGACGGCGCTCGCCCGCCTGCTGCTTAAGGGTTCTGAAGCCGTCCCCGTCTGCCAAAGGGCGCATGCAGGTGAAGGCGAAGCCGTGCTGCCGCTTTTTGCGCAGGGAAAGGCCCGCTTTATTGAACGGGCGTGGGCGCTTCAGGTTCAAGCCGCCGATGTTGCTCGCGCACTGGGCATTACGCGTCAGGAAGCCGCGAGACTCTTTGATCTCGCGCATCCCACAAAAATCGATGCGCTCTCCAAAGCGCTCGAAGTGCTGGGGGCTCAGCTCGATCTGTCGCTCTCGCTGCTGCCCCAAGGTCCTTCGCCGCTGCTCAATGAAAAGCCCCGGCGCGGACGAACACCAAAGTCAGCCGCGGCTGCCGATGATGCCGCGAGCGCCTGAGGCAGATCAGCCGCAGCGGTCTTTAGAGGCTGGTGAAAGCGCTCTTAGTGAGGTTTCGAGACGGTTCGTCTTCGAGTCCTTCAATAAAGATATTGAGATTTTTATCAATCTTGACCACACCCGCCGCATTGTGTGCGGCATCGTTTTCAACCATCCCTTTGCCGACAATGTAGTGGATGCCGCGGCGCTCGGAATACCATCCTGAATGGTAGTGCCCGCTGAAGACTGCAAGCACCCGACGGCTTTGCTCCAGCACATCCACCACCTCGGCCGCATTGCGGATGAAATAGCCGTCCGGAATCTTGCCCGCGATTTTGCCGTGACTCGAATCCCAGAAATTCAAAAGCTGGTGAATGAAAACAATCACTGGTTCTGATCCCTCGGCGAGCACTTTGCGAAGCCACTCCACTTCGAAGTCCGGCACCATTGACACGCTCCATTTGAGGTTGCCGTCCGAATAGTGTTCTCCGGCCATCGTGTTGTAGCAGGCGTCCAGCACGATGTACTTGATGCCGCCCTTGGTAAACGCATAGTGCGTCAGGCCCTTCATCTCGTCTGAGTTTTCAGTGTGCGCCAGAAAATCCTCAAGCGAAATTTTGTCAAAGTCATGGTTGCCGGCGACATGGAAACGAGGTCCGGGAAACTGCCGGAATGCCGCTTCGACCTCGTCGAGCAGCCCCACCGTCTCCGCCCGACTGCCCGTCTTTGTGCAGTCTTTGAAGTCACCCAATTCAATCGCAAAGTCAGGGCGGCGCTTATTCATGAACGCAACGGCTTTGCGGAACTTCTCGAGCGACAAATCAAAGTACTCGTGGTGGGCAACACCTTCCTCATCCCAGAAATCGGGGGATTTGCGGCAGTGATGTACATCCGTCGCCCAGCCGAAAGATGAGATAACTTCGGCATCAGACGGAAGCGTTTCGCCGGAACGAACGAAACCCCAAGGAGAAAGCATGAGCAGTCCCATGGAGGACTGCAGTAAGACGCGGCGCTGCATGTTCGGCCTCTTGGCAATTGAAACGCCGGAATTATCTGCCGGCGTGATGTCTGTACCGTGACGCCGCCATGAATAGTTCATGATTCCAATCGATGCGCTGCGGCGCTCTCGTCTTCAAAATGCAAAAAAGCGGCAGAAGAAGACTTTTCCGTCTTCTGCCGCCGCTTTTCGATCAAGCGCGTACAGATCAGCTTGCTCTTGCAGTTTTACTGCAGGTGGCCGAGCGTCTTACCTGATTCAATGGCTTCAATGAACGCCTCGGCGCCTAGATCGTCATAGCATTCGAACGGCTGATGAATCCAGGGGCTGTCTTCGAAATAAACGCAGTGCCAATCGGGCTTAAGAACGGAGTGCGCCTTCCACCAAAGAACAGCCACGCGGATTTCCGTGATGGCCGGATAACGCTTCTTCAGGTGCGCCACCACTTCCTGAATCGTCTTGCCGGAATCGACCATATCGTCGACGAGCAGCACTTTCCCTTTCAGTTCGGCGAGTCCTGTCATGCAGTCAGCAATGTCGAGATTGCTTTGCACGGTGCCCTTGGCTTCGCGGTACGAGCTCGTTGCGAGAACCGCGAGAGGCTTGCCGTAGATACGGCTGAAGAAATCGCCGGGACGCATGCCGCCGCGAGAGAGGCAGATCAGGCAGTCAAACTGCCAGCCGCTCTTGGCGACCTTATAGACGAGCTCTTCGTTCAGACGGATGTACTCGTTCCAAGAGTAGGTGATATCGGACATGGGTGGTGTCGAAAAGAGGGAGAGTGAGAAAAACGGAAGGCGGCAGAACTCAAGGAGCCCGCCGCCTTCTGCGTCGAGAAATTGCGCGCTATTTTAGACGCACTGTATTAATCCGCAAAGGGATTGACGTGCAGAATTGTCTGCTCGCGATCCGGCCCCGTCGAAACGAGCGCAATCGGAGCACCGGCGACTTCAGAAAGACGCGAGAGATACTGACGGGCGGATTCCGGCAGTTCATCCCATTCCGTAAGACCGAAGGTGCTTTCTGTCCAGCCGGGGAATTCTTCGTAAATCGGTTCGCACTTGGCAACCGCATCGGCGCCGGAGGGCATAACCTTGAGTTCCTTGCCGTCCATCTTGTAGCCGACGCCAAGCTTGATCGTATCCAGACCATCAAGCACGTCGAGCTTCATCACAGCCAGACCGGTGATGCCGTTGATCTGCACCGCACGGCGAAGCGCGGCGCCGTCGAACCAGCCGCAGCGGCGGGGACGCCCCGTCACGGCACCGAATTCATTGCCCTTGCGGCGCAGCAGCTCGCCCGTCTCATCAAGAAGTTCCGTCGGGAAGGGACCTTCGCCGACACGCGTGCAGTAGGCCTTGGTGATGCCAAGGACATAATTGAGCTTTTCCGGACCCACGCCGGCACCGGCGCAGGCGGAACCTGCAACCGTATTGGAGCTCGTCACGTACGGGTACGTACCGTGATCGATGTCGAGCATCGAGCCCTGAGCACCTTCAAAGAGGAATTGACGGCCTTCATCCATCTGTTCGTGGAGCGTTTCGGAAACGTCGCAGACCATGGGCTTCAAGCGTTCGGCATAAACGAGCGTATCGGCGATGACCTTTTCGGGATCGAGCGCTTCGGCGCCAAGGAACTGCGTCAGGATGAAGTTATGGAGCTTCATGACCGCGCGCACCTGTTCGGCAAAACGTTCAGGATGATAGAGGTCAGCGACGCGCACAGTGCGGCGGGCCACCTTGTCTTCATAGGCCGGACCGATGCCGCGGCCGGTCGTGCCGATCTTCTTCGCGCCCAGAGCCGCTTCACGAGCCTGGTCGAGCGCAATGTGGTACGGCATGATGAGCGGGCAGTTGCCCGAAACACGCAGACGCTTTTCAACATTGGGCACGCCTACAGCGTTGAGTTCGTCGACTTCGCGGAAGAAAGCTTCCGGAGAGAAGACAACGCCGTTGCCGATATAGCAGGTGCTCGTAGCATGCATGATGCCCGAGGGGATCAGACGCAGGATGGTCTTCTTGCCGTTAATGACGAGGGTATGCCCGGCATTATGGCCGCCGTTGAAGCGCACCACCCCGGAAGCCTGTTCCGTCAGCCAATCGACGATTTTGCCCTTACCTTCGTCGCCCCACTGAGCGCCGATCACGACAACATTCTTGCCCATTTGAAATCCTTAATAAACCTAAATTGGAGGAAGTTCCCTTCGTGCTGTTCAATCTTCCGGGCCTTACGGAAGCGCTGGTCTGCAGCTCGGAGCTCGGGGGAGCGCAGGCGGCACGCTTGCGGCCGGCCGGGAAGCTTCTAAAGGAGGCTTTCTCGGGGAGGCTTGCGCGAAACCATTGCAGGCGCCGGCGATCTGCCGCTCGGTTCAAGGCAGCGTTTACCTTCCATCAACCGAGTGCGGACGCAACCGTGAAGATAGCACACGCCGCGTGCGCCTGCCGACGCCTCCCACATGAGAGCGGGAGGCGCGCGCAAAGGATGCAGACGGTCTTGCGCGCGGGCGAGCCGCCTAGGAGACTTTGCCGAGAAAGCTCCAGATAATGACAAGGCCGAGCGCCACCAGAACGGAGGCCGCCGCGCGTATGACTCTTGGATCGGCCTTCGTGAGCTCAGCGAGCATCGCGAGCCAGCGTTCAGGCGCTATCAGCGGACTGATACCTTCGAATACAAGCACCCAGCCGAGTGAAAGCAACAAAACTTCCCAGCCGTCCATGAGTTAGTTCTGCTCCCCGCCTTCTTTCTTCAAATAACTGAAGAAGTCGGCCGACGGATCGACCACCATGACGTCGGACTTCTGCGAGAAGCTTCGGCGATAAGCCTCGAGCGAGCGGTAGAAGCGAGCGAATTCCGGATCCTTGCCGAAAGCGTCGGCATAGATGCGCGCGGCTTCGCCGTCGCCCTCGCCCTTGGTCTTCTGCGCATCGCGATAAGCCTCAGCGAGAATCACTTCGCTCTGACGATCAGCACCGGCACGGATGCGCTCGGCCTGAGCCGCACCTTTGCTGCGCTCTTCACTGGCCACGCGCTTACGTTCAGCTTCCATACGGCTGTAGACCGATTCGGAAATTTCGGGCGTAAAGTCCACGCGCTTCATGCGTACGTCGACGATGTCGATGCCCAGCGCCTTGACGCGCGCCTGCAGGAGTTCGGAAATCTCCGCCATCGCTTTTTCACGTTCGCTCGAAGTGATTTGATTCACCGTGCGTTTATTAACGGCAATATTGAGCACGTCGCGCAGCAGCATCGCCAGACGATCGCTCGCAGCACGTTCGCTGCCCTGGAAGGACACCCAGTAGCGGCGAGCGTCACCGATGCGCCACTTGACGAACGTGTCGATCATCAGGTTCTTCTTCTCGCTCGTCTGCACGAGATCGGCACCGGACGCGTCGAGCGTCAGGATGCGCTTATCGAGATATACGACATTCTGGAGCGGCGCAGGCAGCTTGAAGTGCAGCCCCGGCTCGGTCACGACGGTTTTGAGTTCGCCGAGTGCGAACAACATGGCGTATTCGCGTTCGCCTACGGTGTAAAGGCACGTCTGCGCAAGGCCCGCGGCCACAACAACGCCGACGGCAATGGAAGTAATGCTTTTCATCTGTTCTTCTCTTCAGTCGGTCATCTCAGCGCAGACGGCTGCGGATCATTTCACGCGGATCGATATCGGTGGAATAGGTCGCCGATCCAGCCGAATTGGTGCCGGCAGTATTGGGCGCCGAAGTGCTCGCAGCAGCTGCCGAACTTGCAGGCACGGCTGAATCTGCTTCGGACTTCGCCGCGGCCTGCGTGGACGCAACGATCTTGTCGAGCGGCAGATAGAGGAGGTTCGACCCAGACTTCTGATCTACATAAACCTTGGTGACGTTTTGATAAATGTCACGCATGGCATCCACGTAAATGCGGTCGCGCGTCACCTGCGGCGCCTTGGCATATTCGGTATAGACGGAAGTAAAGCGGTCAGCATCGCCTCGTGCGGTTTCTACGACGCGGGCTTTGTAGCCCTCAGCTTCTTCCTTCAGGCGCGAAGCCGTACCCTGCGCCTTCGGGATCACGGCGTTCATGTACGCCTCGCCCAAATTAATCTGACGTTCACGGTCCTGGCCGGCTTTCACCGCGTCATTGAACGCAGCCTGCACCTGCTGGGGCGGCTGAGCGTTTTGAATGGCGACGCTCATCACCTCAATACCGGTAGAGTAGCGATCCAGCATAGCCTGCATGGAATTGCGCACAGCCTCGGCAATTTCAGCCTTGGACTCGAAGAGAACGCTGTCCATTGCTTTTCGGCCGACCACTTCGCGCATGGCCGATTCGGCGGCCTGTGTAACGGAGGCGTCAGGCGCGCGCGTATTGAAGAGATAGTCCTTAGCGCCGGTTTCAGGCTTGATGCGGTATTGGACGTTGAACTGAACGTCAACGATGTTCTCGTCGTCAGTAAGCATCAGCGCCTCGCGCAGACGGTCTGTCGTGCCGCGCATGCCGATTTCCGCCGTACGGACGCTGCTCACGTCAACGAGCTCGACATCCTGAATCGGAGCCGGCAAATGCCAGTTGATGCCAGGCATGGTCGACTTGCTGTAGGCGCCGAATGTGGTGACGACGCCCGTCTGACCTTCGGGGACGATGTAAAAGCCGCTTACGCTCCAGCCAATAACGGCACAGACCGCGAGCACGGAAACTGAAAAGCCGCCGGCGCGTGCGCCTCGGCCGCCCCCGAAGAGACCGCCGCCGTTACCGCCACGGCCATTGCCGCCGTTGCGGGCACCGCTTTCACGGCGCTGCTGCTGACGCTGATCGTCTTCCTCAAATTGATTGCGGAGCCGGTCCAATTCGGCAAAAAGCCCCTGCCGCTTCTGGCCGCCGTGCGTACCGCCGTCATCGGGATAGTCGTCGCCCTTCTGTCGAGGCGTAGCATCATTGGGCTCATCGTCTCGCGAGAAATCATCGCGGCTCTTGAGCCGCGAACGGAGATCCTCCTGATTCGAGCGGCCTTGGCGCCCCATAATCTTGTTGGCCGCCTGCTGAAAATTCGACCACAAATTTTCAAGATCATCGTCCGAAAGAAGACCTTGCGAGCGGCGATCGCGCTGCTCATCGTCTTCACGGGCATCGCGGCTGGTGCGGCGCGAACCGTCAGTAGACGAATCCGCCGGATTCCGATCATCTTGCGCATTCGGATTCTGCCGGGCGTTTTGTTCTTCGCCGTCTTCTCCGACGCCGTCAGAGCGCTGTTCGTTGTCTCCGCGGTCGTTCTTCTTCTCTTCGTCAGAGCTGCGGCCCCAGTGAGGGTCATTAAGCGACATCAATAACTCCGTTCTTGAAGAGATCTCCTTTTTAGGCCGAGCCGATCATTTCGCCCGTCCTCCTGTCCGTTGACCTCTTCTACGTCCAATTTAGACAAAGGTCTATGAAGTTTAACGAAGAAAACCGCTATCGCGCGTCTTTAGTCAATCAATATTGCCTTTCCACACACTTCCAGCATCCCAAATGCCCGTACAGATCTCTCCTGCGATCCTTCAGCGCGCCGCACCGTACTCTCATCCGTCCTTGATCTAAGCCATATAGACAGTGATTTCCTCAGGTTTGCGAAGGGCCGGCAGGCCTATACAATTCGCCAAAACCTTTTTTGTACAGTAGCCGTTCCCTGCAGATTCTGCTGTCCCCGGCCGCAACCCAACTACACTCTCAATCCTCAGCCAAGGCTGCCATGAATCATCCTGCTCCCGCCAAACCCATGGTCACCGACGTCTTCGTGAAGGGCGCCGTCCAAGGTTGGAACATCTGCGTCACTTCCACCATTCCGAACGTCCTGATGGCTTTCGTGATCATCAAGATCCTTAACCATTCAGGGCTTCTCGCGCTCATCGGTCAGATCTTTTCGCCGATCATGGGTATTTTCGGCCTCCCCGGCGAAGCAGCCACTGTGCTGCTCGGCGGCTGGATGTCGATGGGCGGCGGCGTAGGCGTCGCCGTAGCACTCTTTGACAACGGCGTGCTCAACGGCACTCAGCTCGCTATCGTCTGCCCCGCCATCTTCCTGATGGGTTCTCAGATTCAATATCTGGGCCGCTGCCTCGGCGTCATCGGCATCAAGGGCAGTAAGATTCCGCTTATCATGGCGATCCCAGTGTTGACCGCCTTCGTCTCACTGTTCGTGATGCGCATCCTGATGCTCGGCAACTGACTGCCGACCTGAATCAGTCTGGTCTGCGCCGCACGGAATTCTTCACACACTTACGCGGAGCAGACCTCAAAAATGGCGCTTCTAGACGACTACATCAAAGACCTCGCCCCACTCGTGAATCTGGACTGCGGCACGTGCAATACGGCCGGCGTCACTCGCGCAGCGGAAATCATGAAGGGCTACTTTGAATCCATCGGCTTCACATGCGAACTCATAGACCTCGGCCCCAAAGCGGGTCGGGGTCTTCTTGCAAGAAATAAGCCGCATGCCGACCACTACGACGTCCTTCTGAACGGTCATCTCGACACCGTTTTTGCCGACGGCACTGCCGCCGCACGCCCCTTCTCCATTGACGGCGACTTTGCGCATGGCCCGGGCTGCGCGGACTGTAAGGGCGGCATTCTGGCGGCCTATTACGCCTGCAAAACGGCGCGTCCGAAGGACTTAGAGCGGCTGTCCATCTGCTGCGCCTTCAACCCTGATGAAGAAATCGGCTCCACGAGCTCCCACGAATGGCTCGCCTCCATCGGCGCAAGATCCAAGTGCGCGCTCATCGTAGAGTGCGCACGTGCGGGCGGCGAATTGGTACGTTCGCGCAAGGGCGTGGCTGACCTGAAAGTCGTCTTTCGCGGCCGCTCTGCTCATGCCGGCAACAATCCTCAGGACGGCGCCAACGCGAATGTGGCTGCCATGCGCTTCAGCCTGGCGTGCTATGAGCTTGCTGACCCGGCCAAAGGCACGACCGTCAACCCCGGCATCATTGCCGGCGGCACCGCGACCAATGTCATTCCGGACAGTTGTGAGGTTCGCTTTGACCTGCGCTACTGTTTCGACAAGGACGGCTCTGACCTTGAAAACCAGATCTTTGAGCTCGCTGAACGTTCTTGGGCCCCCGGCGTATCGCAGACGGTTGAGCTTTTGGGCTTCACCCCGGCCATGCCGCTGTCGGACGACGCGAAGGCACTGACCGCAAAAATCACGGAAGCCGCGAAGATGACCGGTTTTGAAGCTAAGTTTGTTGACGCGGGCGGCGGCTCTGACGGCAACCGCATTGCCAAAGCAGGCATTCCGGTCATTGACGGCTGCGGTCCGGCCGGTGCGTGCTTCCATACAGAGCGTGAATACCTGCGACTGGACACGGTGGAAGAGCGCGTCAAGATGCTCACCAACTTCTTTAGCCTGCTCTGAGGCCGCCCTCCGATTTGAGCGAATCGGCTTAAGCCCTTCAAGAAAAACAGCCCGTACGACGCGTCACGGGCTGTTTTTTCTAAAAAAGCGATTAAAGGAGACTTTCAAGCTCAGCAAGCTCTTCGGCCGGCGTTTTGCGCCGCGGCAGAGCTTCATCCGTCCGCTCAAGCTCCCAATCCTCGAGCTCACGAGGCTCATTGGGATGCTCTTCCCGCCAAGCCGCGGAGAATTCCGAGACAGCTTGGCGAAGTTCATCGAGTCCAGCTCCCGTCAGTGCCGACACGAACACTGCCTTAGGCCGGCCGTTCTGATCTCGGACGATCTCGGGCGCCTGTCCGGTGACGTCAATCTTGTTGTAGACCAAGATCATCGGCACATCGTCGGCATGAATGTCGGCGAGAACCGAATTGACTTCGGCAATCTGCTCCTCCCGTACCGGAGAGGATGCATCGACCACATGCAAAATGAGATCCGCATGCACCGTTTCATCCAGAGTCGACTTGAAGGCCTCAATCAGCTGATGCGGCAGACCGCGGATAAAACCGACAGTGTCGGTCGCCACCACAGTTTCCTCATCGGAGAGCCAGAACTTTCTCGCCGTTGTATCCAGCGTGGCGAAAAGCTGATCGGCTGCGTACGTTTCTGCACGCGTGATCTTATTGAAAAGCGTCGACTTGCCGGCATTCGTATAGCCCGCGAGCGATACGGTGATCGAATCGCCGCGCGAACGGGCACGGCGCTGCGTGCCCCGCTGCCGAGCCAAGCGCTTGAGCTGATCTCTGAGCTGCTTCATGCGCGTGCCGATCATGCGCCGGTCAAGCTCAATTTGCTTTTCACCCGGACCGCCCGTCTTCCCTAAGCCGCCGCGCTGGCGCTCCAAGTGAGTCCACCCGCGAACAAGACGTGTTGACAAGTGTTCGAGTCGAGCAAGTTCAACCTGCAGACGGCCTTCACGGCTCTTGGCGCGCTGGCGGAAAATGTCAAGAATAAGTTCCGTACGATCCAATACGGGAATCCCGATCAGACGCTCAATGTTGCGCTCCTGCGCCGCTGAAAGCGCGATATCGAAAACGACAACATCCACCTCCGCCTCTTTGGCGAGGATGCCGAGCTCTTCAATCTTTCCGGAACCTAAAAATGTTGCCGGATCCGGCTTTTCACGCTTGGCCTGCATGAGCCCAACGGGCTCAAGTCCGTCAGAGGATACGAGCAGCCTCAATTCCTCGGCGGAATCCTGATAAAAAGCCCGGCCGACAGAAACAACGACTAGAAACGCACGCGAGGCTTTCTTCGCGTGCGTTTCATCCAGCTGAAATTTTGACAGATCAGTTCTCCGTTGCGTCGCCGGCAGGCTGAGCAGTCATCGAGACGGCGCGCGAAGGCACAACGGTGCTGATGGCGTGCTTGTAGACCATCTGCGTCAAGGTGTTGCGCAAAATAACGACGTACTGGTCGAAAGATTCGATCTGTCCCTGAAGCTTGATGCCGTTGACCAGATAGATCGAAACGGGAATATGTTCCTTCCTCAGCATGTTGAGGAACGGATCCTGCAGAAGCTGAACCTTATTGCTGGGCATGATTTTCTTTTTCTCCGACGCTGCAGCTTCGCACATGCAGGTCTTGCGTTGATTGTTGTTTTCTTCCGCTGCGCCGTGAGAGTCGTGTGCGTCCGTCTCTGCGCGTATAAATTGCGCGCGGCATATGTTGCGGGAACCAGCTCTCCGTCGGCCGTTTGAAATAAACCGTCGGATTGGTGGAGCATAGGCCTCCGCCGCAAAACTGCTTGAAATATTAGCACTGCCGGCCGGCAGGCTCCGCCTCCTTAAGGCAATGCCGCGTCTGCATTTGCAAGGAACTATTGCGGCATTACGTTGTTCAGCACGCTTTTCTCCTTAGATGCACTCGCTTTGAAGCGATCGGAGCCTGCACTTTGCGCTGTCCAAGGACTTCAGTGAAGGCTATGATTGTCCGCAAACAATGCGCAGACCAACCTCTGCGTGAGACGCACATTCCGAGGAATGCCACCCCATGCTTCACCGCACCTTCTCCGCCACCCTGTTTGCCGGCACGATTGCAGCAAGCTTGCCGGCCGCTGCTCATTTCGGCCTCATTCTTCCCGATCCCGCCATGGTGCTTGAGCAGTCCAAGACTGCTTTCAAGCTCGATGTGAGCTTTATTCGCCCGATGGAAGCGAGCACGATGACAATGGTCAAACCCGCGGCCTTCTATGTGGTCGAAGACGGCCGCAAAACCGATTTGACTCCAGCGCTGCATCCGGGAAAGCTTTTCGGCCGGGATGACTGGACGCTCGAATACAAATTCGAAAAACCCGGCGTCTATCAATTTGTCGTTGAACCGCTCCCCTATTGGGAGCAGTCCGAAGATAAGTTTTACCTGCACTACACCAAGGTCATCGTTCCTGCGCTGGGTGCTGGCCTTGGCATTGATCCCAAGGACGATGACTGGTCCAAACCCGTCGGCATGAAGACTGAAATCGTGCCGCTCACGCGTCCGTACGGCAACTATGCCGGAACGCTCTTTCAAGGCCGCGTGCTCGTTGACGGCAAATCCGCGCCGAATACAACGGTGAAGGTCGAATTTCTCAATGAAAGCGACCTTTATCAGCCGCGCAATTCCTACTACACCACCCAGGTCATGAAGACTGACGACAACGGCATCTTCACCTTTGCGGCGCCATGGGCGGGTTGGTGGGGCTTTGCGGCAGTGCGCGATGCGGGCTATACGCTTAAGGTTGACGGCGTCGACAAACCCGTCGAAATGGGCGCCGTGCTCTGGACCGAATTCGGTAAGCCCATGGTCCGCAAGATTCGCCAGCCCGGCCTCTGACACGCCCACTTACGGACGGGCTGCAAGTGCGCTGATAACGAAAAGACGCTCCCCGGCATTGCGGTGAAGCGTCTTTTCTTTGCCGCCGAGAGCGTCCGGGCTCAGCGCTTTTTCTGTTCGTCCACGTACGGATTGGCCTTCGTGCGGAATTCCACGCGAAGCGGCGTGCCCGCAAGATTGAAGGTATCGCGGAAATAGCCCTCGAGATAGCGGCGATAGGACTCTCCAATATCCTCCAAAGCATTGCCGTGAATCACGATCACCGGGGGATTGCTGCCGCCCTGGTGTGCATAGCGGGGCTTCGGACGACCGCCTTTGGCTCGTGGCGGCTGCTGGCGCTGGACCGCTTCGAGCAGCGCACGCGTGAGCTTCGGCGTAGGCAGTTTGGCATATGCCGCAGCATGGGCTTCGTCGACCGCCCGCATCAAATGGTTGAGGCCGTTGCGCTTGAGCGCCGAGATGCGGATCATGCGGGCCCAGCGCAGGAAGTGGAGTTTACGCTCGAGGTCCAAATTGAACCGCTCGCGTTCATAGCTGTCGAGCAGATCCCATTTGTTGACCGCCACCACAAGCGCGCGCCCTGCTTCGAGCACGTAGCCAGCGATGTGGGCATCGCCTTCACTCACGCCTTCCTTGGCGTCAACGACAAGAATGACAACGTTGGCGTCCTCAATGGCCTGCAGTGTTTTAACGACGGAAAACTTCTCCACGGCCTCAAAAACACGGCCTTTCTTTCGCAGACCAGCCGTATCCACCAGCTCGTAGGGGCGTCCGTCATATTCGAAATCGATCTTGATCGCATCGCGCGTTGTGCCCGGCATATCAAAGGCAATGACGCGCTCTTCGCCGACCAATGCATTGATGAGGGTGGATTTGCCGGCATTCGGACGGCCGGCAAGAGTGACCTTGATGCGGCGGGGACCGTCATCGTCTTCTTCGGCTTCCGGTTCGTCAAAAGGAAAGTCCTCAGGCAGGCACGAGAACGCCAGATCGAGCGCATCGCGGACACCCTGACCATGCGCGCCGGAAACCAGATGCGGTTCACCAAGCCCGAGTTCATAGAACTCCGCCTTGGCGGTTTCAGTGAGACCTTCGGCTTTATTGACGAGCAGCACGACCGGTCGATCAGCGCGGCGCAGATGCTGCGCGATGCGGATATCCTGCGGCGTCAGACCGGCACGGGCGTCGGTCAGGAAAAGAACAACGTCGGCCTCCTCAATCGCAAGCTCGGCCTGCCCCGCCATGGCCTGCACAATCCCTTCGGTGCGCACGGGCTCAAAGCCGCCCGTATCCACCACGATGTAAGGACCGGGACCGACGCGTCCCTGACCGTACTGGCGATCTCGGGTGAGACCAGGAAAATCTGCCACGATGGCATCTCGGCTGCGGGTGAGCCGATTGAAAAACGTCGACTTGCCGACATTAGGCCGGCCCACGAGAGCGATGACTGGAAGCATGTTAGGAAAACTAGAAATTCAACCGCCGCACGGCGGACTCATGACCATCATGAAAGTCAGCTGCGCGGCGCTTGATAAAAATAAATTGTCATTGGCGAGAGTCGATTCTGCTCCCGCTCTTTGAAGCGAATCTCGGACTATTCCGAGTCGGCTCCTTCGACCACATAGGCCACGTCGCCTTCGACCGTCTGAAAGACAGCGCCGTAGCCGTACTGCGCCGCAGGCGTGGTGACGGCGCCGGAGAGCTTCGTGCGCGCGACGGGAGTGCCGGTCGCCGGATCAAGGAACGTAATGTTGCCCTCGTAGTCGCCGAAAGCAAGCGATGTTCCTACGCGGATCGGCGCCGAAGCGGAACGGTAAAGGAAGCTTTCGTTCACCCAAGCCTCACGGCCGTTCTGACGGTTGAAGGCATGAATGCGGCTCGCATCGTCAACCTCATACACCAGACGGCCGTCTGCCACCGGCCCGGTCACCGCGTCAACCTTGGCATTCCAGACAAGGCGTCCGTTCTGTACATTCATACAAACGACATTGCCTTGGAAAGCGGCTGCGCACATGAGTTCCTGATCAACCCAGGGGCGGCCGACCACGTCAATCAGACGCTCAACTTCTGTGATGCCCTTGGCCTGACCGATGACGGCATCAAAGACGACGCGGCCGTCATTTGGGTTGAGCGCCATAAGCCGACCGTTAGCCTGACCGACGAGAATGCCCGCAGGCGACCATGCCATCTGCGAAAAGGCACGAAGCGTAAGCGCCGGCGCCTGGCCCTGATAGTGCCAGACGCGCTGGCCTGTAATGAGGTCAAAAGCCGTGATGCGGGTGTCCGACGTCTTCACAATGACGCGATTGGCACCCACCAGCGGCGGCACTTCCATGTCCGATGAAAGTTTCGCTTCCCAGGAGAGTTTGCCTTCAGCATCGAACACCTGCACTTTGCCCGTTGACGTGCCCACCGCCACATGACTGCCGTCAGTGCCGACGCCCGCTGTCACATCGCCGTCGGTGGTCGTACGCCAGACGATGCTGCCGGTTTGACGATCCAGACGCACGACCCGATTGGAGCCTGCCGCATAGACCGCCGTGTCCGTCACAGCCGGCGCGAGATTGCGCTCAGCCGCGTCACCCACATTCGTGCGCCAGACGACGCGCGCCAGGTTCGTCTGCTTGAAGTCCGGATAATCGTGCGGATCATGCGTGCTCGAAGACGAGAAGATGCCGCAGCCGGCCAGCGGCAGGACGGCAAGAGCTGCTGCGAGAGCGGTGAAGGAAGACTTATGGGTCATGTGTGCAAGGACCTTGAGATTGGGGACTGCGTTGTCCAACTAAAAAGAGAAAACACATCAGCAAAGGTGCATCGCTTTAGAAGTCGGTTGCGCGCCCTGAATTCTAAAAGAAAGCGCAGCCGCAGGACCTCTCCCGACGGCCGCTTTCATTTCGCTGCGCGGATGCGGCAGCCGAACCGTTCCCGATGACGAGCCGCGCCTGAAACGCCTGGATTCAGCTCGCCGAGGGCAGCGCCGCAAGCTTCAGTTCAAGCACGCGGTTCAGAGGATCCTGCGGATTGAGCGCGGCCTGAGCCTGCGTCCAAGCATCTCGAGCTTTCTGCAAATCACCCTTAGCCGCCCAAATATCGCCCTGACGGTCGAGCACCAGAACCTTCTGCGCCTCGGCAGGCTTGGCGGCAGCCAGCACAGCAGCCTTCGTCAAACAGAACGCCGGCGAGTCGAACGCGAGCCACCGTGTCGTACTCCGGACGGCCGGACTTCTCAATCACCCAATTGAGCTTGGCTTTGGCATCGGCCAGATCGCCCGCATCCGACGCGGACTGTGCAGAAGCAAAAGCCGCCAGCGGCGCATAGAGTGTGGAGCTGTACTCAGAAATCAAACCAGCCGAGAGCGACTGAACGTTCTTGAGGTCATGCGTTGCAACGGCATTCTGCAGCGCAGCATAGATCTGAGAAGCTTTGGCCGCCTGATTGCGCTGCCACCAATTCCAGCCGTTCCAGCCAGCAAAGGCAAGGCAGCACACGCAGACCACGCTCGTTACGGGCGTGCCCCAGCGGTCCCACCAGGCCTTCATTTGGTCAATGCTCTCTTGTTCTTCCAAGTCGTAAGCCATGGCTCAAACCTTTTGTTGAAATTTTTTGAATCTTATAAACAGTACTGAACAGCATCAGCGATGGAGGGCAGCAAGCGCTTCGGCCACCTTGTCGGCAGCTTCCGCCGTCGCTACCAGCGTTTGTTCGGCAAAGGGCGCATGCTCGTGCGCACGCAGCGCCTTGATGCCGACCGTGCCCTGAGCGAGTTCATCCTCGGTGGCAAAAACGGCAAATTCGGCGCCGGAAGCATCAGCCTTTTTCATCTGGCTCTTGATGCTCGCCTCGCCCGGATGCGTCACCACACGAATGCCGCGGTCGCGCATGGTTTCAGCGAGCAGCATGGCCTTGGCCTGTGACTCGCCGCCGTGGTGGAGCACATAGACGTCGGTCTGCGAGGCCTTTGGCACTTGTCCCACTTCACGCATCAGTTCGATAACGCGCTCCATCCCCATGGCAAAACCCACCCCGGGAGCAGGACGGCCGCCGAGCATTTCAACGAGCGGATCGTAACGGCCGCCGCCGCAGATCGTACCCTGAGCGCCGAGCTTATCCGTAATCCACTCAAACACGGTGTGGTTGTAATAATCGAGACCGCGCACCAAACGAGGATTGATCGAGTATTCAATGCCGGCAGAAGACACCAGCTCTTCAAGGCGGCTAAGGAATGCCCGGCTTTCTTCGCCAAGGTAGTCGAGCAGCTTAGGCGCAGCGTCCACGAGCCCCTGCATGTCGGGATTCTTCGTGTCAAGAATGCGCAGCGGATTCGTATAAAGACGACGGAGCGCATCTTCGTCGAGCTGATCCTTATGGGCTTCGAAGTAGGCGATCAGCGCTTCACGGTGCTTTTGACGCTCTTCCTGGGCGCCCAGCGTATTCATTTCGAGCTTCACCGGGCCAACGCCAAGCGCCTTCCACATGCGCGCGAGCATCATGATGATTTCGGCATCAATATCCGGCCCCGCCATGCCGAGCGCTTCAGCGCCGAGCTGATGGAACTGACGGTAGCGGCCGCGCTGCGGGCGTTCATGACGGAACATCGGACCGCAGTACCAAAGGCGCTGCGTGGTTCCGTAAAGGAGATTATGTTCATTAACGGCACGGACCACAGCGGAGGTGCATTCCGGACGAAGCGTCAGCTGATCACCGTTCATAGAGTCGGTGAAGCTGTACATCTCCTTTTCAACGATGTCCGTCACCTCGCCGACGCCGCGGGTAAAAACGCGCGTATTTTCAAGAATCGGCGTACGGATTTCCTGATAACCGTAGGACGACAGCACGTCGACGCAGGTCTTCTGCACGTACTGCCAGATGGGAGCGTCCTGCGGAAGCATGTCATTCATGCCCTTGACGCCGGTGAATTTTTCTTTAGCCATTTGCTCTGTTGCTGCTTGGTATGTCTGAGGCTGCGGCACCGCTGTGCTCTGCCGGCCCCGGATGCGCCGTCATTTTATGGATGAACGACGCACCGCTTTGTGAAAATGCTGTGTAAAGGCAGAGGTTGCCGCTCAGCTCCCCTGCTTCGCGTAGTTTTCGCGGACGAATTTTTCAATGATATCCTGAAACTGCTTGGCAATGTCCGCGCCTTTAAGCACGCCAGCCTTCTCTCCGCGTATGTAGACGGGTGCGACGGGGCTTTCACCCGACCCCGGAAGACTCACGCCGATATCGGCTTGCCGGCTTTCCCCCGGACCGTTGACGATGCAGCCCATCACCGCCACCTTCATCGCTTCCGAACCCGGCGCACTCCGGCGCCCGCGCCCGCAGAAACTGCTGCGTCTCCTGCGCCAGACGCTGAAAGAGATCCGACGAGGTGCGCCCGCACCCCGGGCAGCTCGTCACGAGCGGCGTGAAACTGCGCAGCTCCATCGACTGCAGGATTTCCTGTGCCACGATCACTTCTTCCGTGCGCGATGCGCCGGGAGCAGGCGTGAGTGAAACCCGGATGGTGTCGCCAATGCCTTCCTCAAGGAGCACGGCCAGTGCAGCCGTTGACGCCACAATCCTTTTCCTGCCGATGCCCGCTTCCGTCAATCCCAAATGGAGCGCCGCCTTCGTGCGGCGCGAAAGGGTCCGGTAAAGTGCAATAAGTTCCTGAACCTCCGAAACCTTGCAGGAAAGGACAAGGCGATTGGCCGGCAGTCCCAGCGACTGCGCAGCCTCTGCGGATTCCACTGCCGAGCGAACCAGTGCCTCACGGAGCACGGCTTGCGGCGACTCCGGGTGTTCGGACTGACGATTTTCATCCATCAGCCGAGCTAAGAGCGCCTGATCAAGCGAGCCGCCGTTCACGCCGATGCGCACCGCTGCGCCCGTACGTTTGGCAACCTCGATCATCATCGCGAAGTTCTCTTCGGCCTTGGTGCCTTTGCCGACATTGCCCGGATTGATGCGGTACTTCGATAAGCAGTCAGCACATTCAGGGATTTCCGTGAGGAGTTTGTGACCGTTGTAATGGAAGTCGCCCACCAGCGGCACATGAATTCCCGCCGCATCGAGTTTTTCGCGGATAGTCACGACCGCCCGCGCCGCATCGGGCGTATTCACCGTGAGCCGCACGAGTTCGCTGCCCGCCTCGGCGAGTTCGGCCGTCTGTCGATAGGACGCCTCTGCATCAATCCGTGGCCCCCCGCCCGCACCCCTCCCGCCCGGCCGCCGCCGATCGTAACGGTCGTCGGACCCCAAATCACATCAACAGGCGTGGTCCAATGACGGTTGAGACCGCATGCATTCACTGTTGGCATCTCGTTGCTCTTTTTTAACTGAAGCCGCAGAAATCAGAAAAGGCGCCTTAGCTCGACGTATCGAGCGGCGAGCGCCTTTTTGGACTCTCCGGCATGCCCGAAGGTGCCGGGCGATTATTCGATGGTAAAGCGGGCGATGCCGTTTCGTACGACGCCGTCCAACGGATAAACCTCACCGTCGATCGTGAGCGAGACGACGCCGGCATTACCAATCGTGAAGCGCGAACCCTTCGGAATCTCATAGGCCTGTACAGACTGCGGACGCATTTCGCTCGCTACCACATTGCGGCCATTGGGTGCGATAACCTGAACCCAGCTGGCCCCAGCTCCCAGACGGAATTCCACCTTGTGGAGCACCGGTGCGGCAGCGGGCGGCTGAGCGGAAGCAGCGGGTGCCGGTTGCGCCGGCGCGGCTGACGCGGTCTGCGCGGCAGGAGCCGGCGCGGCCGACGGGGCTGCCGGAGCCGCAGTAGCAGGCTGAGCTTGCGCTGCGGCGGGAGCTGACGGCTGAGCAGGCTGAGTCTCAGGCGCGGCATCCGAAGGCTGAGCTGCGTTCTCTGCCGGCTCAGCGGCCGGTGTCTTAGTCTCTTTAGCCTCGTTGGCACCGGACTCAACCTTCTGCGCTTCGCTCGAGGTGTGCAGACTGGCAAACTGATCGGTATAGACCGCCCAGATGCCGCCGCCCACAAGCGCCGCCAACACCACGAAGAGCACGGCCTTCAAGGTGCGGTTTTTCGGCGGTTCATGGAAAACCGCTTCCCTAGAGGGAGAACGGTTCGGAAGCTGCCCCACCTCCACGGCAGCGCCGCGGCGCCCGCAGCGCATCATGTAGTCGTCAACCAAAGGCGCCGGATCAATCTTAAGCGCATGCGCATACCCGCGAATGAAAGCACGCACATAGACGGGTTCGGGCAAATTCTCAAGGCGCTCCTCTTCGAGCGCGCGAATCTGTGTCACGGCAAGACGGCACTGTACGGCCATATCGCCCACAGAAATGCCTTCGGCCTCTCGAGCAGCACGAAGCACCGCACCAAACCCCTTGGGGGCAGCCGACGCTTCCTCACGTACGGGAATAGTCGGTTCTGCCTGCGTCTGGGCAGTTTCGCCCTGCAGCGTGTTGAGACTCGGCTCGAGCTTCTCGGACGCCGAGCCGCTCGAGCGGTCTGCAGCATTTTTTTGCTCTGGGGTCGTGAAATTGCTCTCAGCCATGGATGCGCCTCAATGAAAACGACGGTTTCAAGAATGCTGCGGGCGATACAGAATCACCGCAGCCTCAGCCTTCTGCTGTGCGAGACGTTCCGCTCGACGCGTACGATCGCGCACTTCACCGGCGAGCTGACCGCACGCGGCATCGATGTCATCGCCGCGGGTCTTGCGCACCGTTGTCACGTAACCGAGCTCGTTGAGCCGGCGACAGAAGGCGAGCACCTTCTCCCGGTCAGGCTTTTCAAGGTCTGACTGCGGAAAAGGATTGAAGGGAATCAGATTGAACTTGCAAGGCACGTGCTCGCGGCGAACCAAAGCCGCAAGATGATCGGCATCGGCGAGTGAATCATTGATGCCGCCGAGCATTACGTATTCAAACGTAATAAAGTCGCGCGGAGCCACACGCAGGTAGCGCCGGCAGGCGGCCATCAGATCGCCGAGCGGATGCTTTTTATTGATGGGCATGAGCTTGTCGCGCAGCCCATCATCGGCAGCATGAAGACTTACAGCAAGTGCCACCGGGGCAGCTTCTGCAAGCTTGTCGATCTGGCGCACAAGTCCAGAGGTAGAAACGGTGACGCGGCGGCGTGAAAGGCCGTACCCGTCATCGTCCAAAAAAATCTTGATCGCGGGAATAACCGCATCGAGGTTCTGCAGCGGTTCACCCATACCCATCAGCACAACATTGCTGATGACGCGGTCATTCGGATCCGTGATGCCGCGGTCGCGGCAGAGCTCGCGCTCGGCCGTCCAAAGCTGGCCCACGATTTCCGCAGTAGTGAGATTGCGGTTGAAACCCTGCTTGCCCGTCGAGCAGAAGAGGCACCCCATGGCGCACCCGGCCTGCGAGGAAATGCAGAGTGTCCCGCGGTCATCTTCAGGGATGAAGACGGCTTCAACAGCATTGCCGTTGCCGACAGCAAAAAGCCACTTGCGCGTACCGTCAGAGGACTTCTTTTCGTGAATGACTTCGGGCGGACGAATTTCCGCAAGCTTGAGGAGCTTGGCCCGAAAGGTCTTCGCGAGATCAGTCATCTCGTTAAAGTCGCAGACAAGATGACGATGCACCCAGCGCGTAAGCTGCCGGGCACGAAAAGGCTTCTCGCCGATCGATTCGCACCAGGCCTTAAGACCGGCAGCATCGAAGTCGAGAAGATTGACGCGTGCAGCCGCCTCCGCAGGAGCAGAAGCGGCCTCTTCGCGCTTGTCAGTGTTGACGAGCGTTTCGGACATTAGCGGCTGTGAATCGCAAGCGTCGGGAAGAAGTAGGCGATTTCAACGGCGGCCGTTTCCGGAGCGTCGGAACCGTGAACAGCATTGGCGTCGATGCTTTCAGCGAAATCGGCGCGGATGGTGCCGGCAGCGGCCTTCTTCGGATCCGTGGCGCCCATGAGTTCGCGATTCTTGAGGATGGCGTTTTCGCCTTCGAGAACCTGAATCATGACGGGGCCGGAGGTCATAAACTTGACCAAATCGGCAAAGAAGGGACGTTCGCGATGGACGGCATAGAAGCCTTCGGCTTCAGCCTGGCTCAGCTGGCGCATCTGGGCGGCGACGATCTTGAGGCCGTTCGTTTCAAAGCGGGAATAGATCTTGCCGATGACGTTCTTGGCGACGGCGTCCGGCTTGATGATGGAGAGAGTGCGCTCAATAGCCATTTTCTGCTCTTATCGTTTCGTAATGGAAAAATATATGAAACCCCGTGAGGGTTATTCGCGGATGAGACGACGCCCGTTTATGCATTGGTTGGCGCCTATTTCATCAGGCGCGCAATTTTATCACGAGGCTTTGATTTCTCTCGGCTCTTAAACCCCTCAAACTTGCGAGGATGTGTTGCCGTCCGATTCAGGAGCATCCTTCAAGCTCATCACATCTGCGCGCTCGGCGCGTTCGGTCTGAATGAGATTGAGCATCCTGCCGCTTTCCTTCATAAAGGCAGGCGCCAAATCACCGAAATAGAGCCGTACGCGCTCAAACCGCCGAATGAATTCATCGCGGTCACGCGCCTCTATCATTGCGAGCTCCGGCGCAAGACTTTCAACGTAGCCGCGGATGAGCTGCGTATTTCGGGGATTGGCGAGAATAATGTCAGCATAAAGACGCGGATCCTGAGCAAAGAGGCGCCCTACCATTTCCAGTTCCAATCGGTAGATGGGCGACGAGAGCTGCAGGATGACTGACAGATCCGGATTGAGCTTCGAGAGAAACACGCCGTAGGCAAAGGTCGTGAAGTGCCTCAGCGCCTGAATAATGCCCATCGAGCGGTCATGCTCTTCGGCCGAACAAGTCACTACCTTCGCGCCCCAGCGGCGAATCTGCTCTAAAAGCGGTTCGGCCGCTGCAGCATCCCGGCCGGGCGCATAAACGAAGACCTGACCGGCAAAACTCGCCACATCGGGGCCGAACATCGGATGAAGCCCCGCGACCGGTCCGCGGTGCACGCGCATCATCGCCTCAACCGGTCCGGCCTTCACCGACGTCACATCGCAAAGCAGCGCCTCTCGCGGAAGAAGTCCGGTGAGCGCCTCGATGACGCTGATGGTCTTATCAATCGGCACCGATACCACCACCGTCCCGGCACCCTTGAGAATCTCCGCTGCCTGTGGCCAATCCCCTTGCTCAAGAATGCGAACCGGCCAGCCCGAGCGCTCGAACGCTCGATGGAGCTGCCGCCCCATGCCGCCCGCGCCGCCCACAATCACAACCGGTTTGTGCTGCGGTGTCTTTGCCGAGTCCGCAGCCTCCGGTTCGGCAGCTTTGACAAGCCGGCCGGCTTTGCGGGCAACTGAACG
>OBXI01000629.1_pt1 | contig 30303 bp, 26 predicted proteins | sample 1538161 | NCBI WGS metagenome assembly OBXI01 (sample SAMEA2580142, study PRJEB22360) | human gut metagenome | biome: human gut; feature: human-associated habitat; material: faeces | place: Denmark | collected 2008/2010 | reverse complement strand
CCTTTTTGCTCCACGGCTCCGCGCGTTCCCGCCGGCGAGCCGATTTGATTGACCTTCACCAGGATGGAGTTCCCCACGCCCAGATGGATGCCTTTTCTGAGGAATTCCACGTTGGTGACAAAGAGGTCGTCTCCGACAAGCTGAGTGCTTTTGCCAAGTTTTTCCGTCAGGATTTTCCATCCGTCCCAGTCGTTTTCCGCACAGCCGTCTTCGATGGAGACGATGGGATATTTTTTCTTCAGTTCCACATAGTAGTCCGTCAGCTCTGCGGCGGTTCTGCGGCTGCCGTCGGATTTCTTGAAAATATACAGCCCGGATTCCGGTTCATAAAATTCGGAGGAAGCCACGTCCAGAGCAATGGAAATGTCCTCCCCGAACCGGTAACCGGCCTTGTCCACCGCCTGGGCGATGCAATCCAGGGCGTCTTCCGCAGAGTTCAGCCTGGGGGCGAAGCCACCTTCGTCGCCCACGGCGGTGGAAAGGCCGCGGTCATGAAGAACGGATTTCAGCGCATGGAAAACTTCCGCGCCATAACGCAGGGCTTCCCGGAAGGTGGGAGCGCCGGACGGGACGATCATGAATTCCTGGAAATCAATAGGCGCGTCGGAGTGGGCGCCTCCGTTGATGATGTTCATCATCGGAACGGGAAGGACCTTGGCGTTCGGCCCGCCCGGGTAGCGGTACAGGGGCTGGTGCAGCTGGGCCGCCGCCGCTTTGGCAAGCGCCAGGGAAACACCCAGAATGGCGTTGGCCCCCAGTTTGGCCTTGTTGAACGTGCCGTCCAGGGAATTCATGAGGGCATCCGCCGTGGTTTGTTCCGTGGCTTCCAGACCGATCAGGGCCGGAGCAATGACGTTACGGATGTTGTCTACGGCCTTGGTGACTCCCTTGCCCTGGTAGCGGGTTGTGTCGCCGTCCCTGAGTTCCCAGGCTTCATGTTCCCCGGTGGAAGCTCCGCTGGGGACGCCCGCCGTGCCTACGGCGCCTCCTTCCAGATAAACGTCCGCCTCAATGGTGGGGTTGCCGCGTGAATCCAGAATTTCACGCCCTGTTATTTTCGCGATGCGCATTTCTTTCATAAAAATCGGATGGTTTTTTCCTTGGAACCCAGATATTGGAATTAGTTTAAACTAATTCACAAGGTTTGTGTATCCCGTATCCGGAGCGGATGCAAGCTTTTTCTCCGGGAGAAAGACCGGAGTTCAATCAGTACGGAAACCCCTTGGCGGCGGTTCAGTTGCGGTAATGTTCCTTCAGCCACGTTATTTCTTCGCCGTGCCCGGCGTCGTCCCTGGGCGTTTCCAGGAAAAAGGGCAATTCCCGCAGAACGGGATGGTTGATGATGTTGATGAAGGCCTGTTCTCCCAGGGAACCCTTGCCGATGGTTTCATGGCGGTCCTTGAAGGAGGAGAAGGGCGTCATGCTGTCATTCAGGTGGATGGCGCGCAGGCGTTCCAGGCCCAGCACGGCATCAAAATGTTCCAGTACGGAATCCAGCCTGTTGACGATATCATATCCGGCGGAATAGACATGGCAGGTATCCAGGCATACGCCCAGCTTGTCCTTCAGGTCCACCCGCTCCATAATGGTGGCCAGTTCTTCAAAGGTCCGGCCGACTTCGCTTCCCTTGCCGGACATGGTTTCCAGCAGAACAATGGTCGTTTGTTCCGGAGAAAGCACGCCGTTTAATTGGCCCGCCACCAGTTCAATGCCTTTTTCCGCTCCCTGACCTACATGGCAGCCGGGATGGAAGTTATAAAGATTTCCCGGCAGATGTTCCATGAGTTCCAGATCCTCTTTCAGCACCTGGGCCGCAAAACGGGCGACGCCGGGGTCTGCGGAACAGGGGTTCAGCGTGTAGGGGGCGTGTGCCAGCAGCGTTCCGAATCCGTTGTTCCGCGCTAATTCCAGAAAACGGGCAATATCCTGTTCGTCAATAGCTTTGGCTTTGCTCCCCCGCGGATTGCGGGTGAAGAACTGAAAAGTATTGGCGCTGATGGAGAGGGCAACCCGGCCCGTGGCTTCATAGCCTTTTGCGGAGGAAAGATGGCATCCGATGTGCAGCATGGCGGTGGCGGGAAAATATGCAAGCGAGCATATCGGAAGGGAATTGACCTGTCCAGCATGGGGATAGTTTTCAAGGCTGTTGCCGTAGGATACCGTGTTTGCGCGGCGCGCCATGGACGTAACGAAAAATAGATTTACATTTTTATATTTTTCAAAATAATGAATCCATCGTTTATGCCTGATTGCTCCTGTACACATTCTTCGCTCCCGGCTTCCTCCGTCAAGGATCTGATACCTCTTGCCGGTGTATTCAAGGCATTGGGGCATCCCGTCCGTTTGATGATCGTGGAGATGCTTCTGGATGGGGAACGCTGCGTCTGCGAACTGCAAAAAGATTCCGGGCGCGATATGTCCACGATTTCCAGCCACTTGAATGTGTTGAAGAACAATCGTGTGCTCTCTTGTGAACAGCGGGGGAAGAATGTGTATTATTCCCTGTGTTGTCCGTGCCTTCGCCAGGTATTAGACTGTTTGAAGGAAAGTCCCATTCTGCGGAGATAAGGACATGATACTCTAGTTTCTTCTGATTTCTACACAAACACTTTGATATTCTTCAAAATCTAAATCAATAATACCATGAACAACATTGTCGTTTACGGACCGGGATGCGCCAAGTGCACTGCACTGGCGGATGTGACGAAGCAAGCCATGCAGGAACTCCATTTGGACGCTTCTCTGGAAAAAGTGACGGATGCCATGCAATTTGCCGTAGCGGGGGTACTCGTGACCCCGGCGTTGGCTGTGGATGGCAAGGTATTTGTTTCGGGGAGAGTTCCATCCAAGGATGAAATCAAGAAGATTCTTCAAGAGACCATTCAGGCTGATTCTTCCCGGCAGAAATCCTGCTGTTGTTCCGGCGTAGCAGAATCTGCGTTACCTCAAGAAAATGATTCTCATGCGAAAGAGGTATCATGTTGCGGAGGGAGCTGTTGCAGCAGTGAGGCATCCAAAGGATGCTCCGGATGGAAAAAGGCTGTAGTCTGGGTGGTTGCCCTGCTCATCCTGCTTGCCATCGTCAAAGTTATCAACCACCAGGGAGCTGAAAACCGTGAAGAACCAGCCGCCACAACTGTGACGATGAAATCCGGGGTAGAGGCGGTTTATTACGAATATGGGGCGAGATGCCCAACCTGCATCCGTATGGAGACATGGACGAAGGAGGCGATCGAAAAGAATTTTCCGATTCAGCTTAAGGAAGGCAAGTTGGCTTTCCGCGCCATTCCCGCCGACAAGGACGCCGTTGGCAAGTATGAATTGACAACCAAATCTTTGCTTCTCAAGGATTGGAAGGACGGCAAGGAAACGCGCTGGGTGGATCTGGATCGCATCTGGGACTTGAGTGGTAATGAACAGGAGTTCAAGGAATATGTGGTTCAGAGCATCCGGAAAGCACTGGATGACGCTCATTGAACGTTTACCTTCCTTCTAATATTTTCCGTGATGGACTGGCCTCTTTTATCTCTGCTGCCTATAGGCGTAGCGGCAGCCGTTTCTCCTTGTCCCCTGGCAACGAATATTGCCGCTGTGGGATTCATTTCCCGTGGCATCGGCTCCCGTCATCAATCAGCCATCGCCTCACTTCTCTATACTTTGGGCCGTGTGAGCGCTTATGTGCTGATCGGGTGGTTGGTAAGCCGGGGCTTGGCATCGGTCCCCATGTTGTCATTCTGGATGCAGGAGGAACTGCCGGTGTATCTGGGCCCGGTGATGATGGTGGCAGGGCTGATCCTTCTGGGGTTCATCCCGTTCTTTTCCCTAGGGAAAAAACCGGGAGAGGCAACAGCTCAAAGCCTTATGGCTAAAGGCGGCATCTGGGGGGCGTTTGCGCTAGGTTTTCTGTTCGCCCTAGCTCTTTGCCCTCCTTCGGCGGCGCTGTTTTTCGGAACGGCTGTCCCTTTGTCCATACAGGCTGGGAGCACTGGTTCCCTATTAGGAATTTCCCTGTTCGGCATAGGAACGGCCCTGCCCGTGGTCGCATTTGCCTTACTGCTGACATTCAGTGCGGAGAAAGCCGCTGCTGCCGTGCGCCACATGCCTAAAATCCAGCAAATCATGAAACTTGTGACGGGATGGTTCTTCCTGTTGCTTGGCGGGTACTGGCTGTTCAGCCGGATTCTTCTCGTTTGATTCTTTCTACATTACCCTTTCTTATTATATGATTCAAGATTTTGCCAACTGGCTGGTTTACAAGATATTGGAATTTACTCCCCACACACAACTGGGGGAGGCGGTCAACTTTTTCGTGTACGATACGGTCAAGATTCTTTTCCTGTTATACGCGATCAGCCTCATCATGGGGGTGGTAAACGCCTATTTCCCTGTAGAACGCATCCGCGTATTTCTGATTACGAGGAAGCTTTACGGGCTTCAATATTTCTTCGCGGCTCTGTTCGGAGCCATGACGCCATTTTGTTCCTGTTCCTCCATTCCCTTGTTCATCGGATTTGTGAAGGGTGGCATTCCCTTGGGGGTGACGTTTGCCTTCCTGATTACGTCTCCTTTGGTTAATGAGGTGGCGATCGCCATGTTCCTCGGAGCATTCGGTATCAAGATTACGGTGATCTATGCTGTTTCCGGCATCCTGTTGGGCATGGTCGGGGGTATAGTCCTGGAGAAATTCAAGCTAGAACGTTATTTGTCTCCCTGGATACGTGACTTGCTGGTTCAGTCGAATGCAGAGAGCAATGACTGGGAACGGAAAAAGACACCCTTCATGGGCAAATTGCCCGTTATCATGCGCGATGCCTGGGGAATCGTCAAGGGAGTGACCCTGTACGTGGTAATCGGCATTGCCATTGGGGCGGCAGTGCACGGCTATGTGCCTGCCGGATTCTTCGAAGAATCCATGAGCCGGGAAAATTGGTGGTCGGTGCCTGTCGCTGTCATCTGTGCGGTACCCATGTATGCAAATGCTGCGGCTATTGTTCCGGTGATCGAGGTATTTGTCGCAAAGGGAGTACCAATCGGAACGGCAATTGCATTCATGATGGCGACAGTAGGACTTTCCCTTCCGGAAGCCGCCCTTCTCAAAAAAGTGATGACCTGGAAGTTGATCGGTATTTTCTTCGGAACGGTCACGGCGTTTATCATTTTGTCAGGTTATGTATTTAATTTACTGATTTCTTGTTAAGAAAACCGTCATTGGATTATTTAGTCCATATGAATATTGGGAAAATAAGCGGTTTCCTTTTTTTATTATCGTAGTCCTCCCGCGTTTTCTTGACGGATGGAGGGAAGAGGGGCAAGATGGCACGCATGGAACAAGTCAGTCTCATGGAATTGGGCAAGCTGGCCGCAGAAGGCCAGGTTGAAGCGGAAGTTTTTGCCCAGATTGCCCAATGCGCGCAGAAGATGACCAAGGGCAACAAACCGTATCTGGATGTGTCTTTTGCCGATGCGGAAGGGACCATGGGATTGAAGGTGTGGGAGGATAAACCCTGGTTCCGGACGCTTGCTTCCCTGCCCCTTCGCAGTTTCGTGAGCCTGCGCGGCCAATGGGCCAAGGGAGGGTTCGGCATGGAGGTTTCCGACCTGGACGTGCGGTTGCTGGACGAACAGGAAAAGGAAAGCTTTCTGGCCGGTTCCGGAACCTTGAAGAAAAAGCAGGAAGCTGATCTGAAGGAAATTTGCGTGCTCATCAAGGGCATGAATGATCCGCGCATACGCGCCCTGTGCATTGAATTCATTGAGCAGTTCGGGGAACGCCTCCAGCGCGCCGCCGCCGCCCGCCCCTACCCTCCCGCCCGCCGCGGCGGACTGGTGGAACACGTGGCGGGGATGATGCGCACGGCCTCTGCCGTCTGCCAGGCGAATCCGGGGCTGAACCGTGACCTTCTGTTGGCCGGGTGCCTGTTCCACGACTGCGGGAAGTTGTGGGAAAACTGCTACCCGAAGGAGGATTTTACGATGCCCTATTCGGAGGCCGGAGAACTGCTGGGCCATATTCCGCTGGGCATTGAACTGGTCAACAATTTGTGGAAGCGCATCATGTCCCTTCCGGAGGCGGATTCCTGGAAAACGCTGGACCCTCCTTCACCGGACGTGCGCATGCACCTGCTGCACCTGATTGCGTCCCATCACGGGGAACTTGCCTTCGGCTCCCCCGTGTTTCCCAAGACGCCGGAGGCGGTGGCCCTGCATTACATCGACAATCTGGACGCCAAGCTGGAAATGTTCCGCGGAGCTTATGAGACGGGCGAGGCCCTGGCTCCCAGAGTGCTCCAGCGCAAGGCCCCCCTGCCTGCCAACGTTGTTCTTCCGCTGCCTTCCGTTCTCCCTCTGGAGCCGGACGGCGAAGACGCTCTGCCGTAAGGTTCCCCCTGCATGGAAGAGGTTCGGCGTGTTCTTCGTCCGTGGCCGGAACGGATGACGGCATCTGCTCCCTTGCTGATTCCGGCTTTGTCCCTGCTGTGCGCTTGCGCGGCCATGGATGTGTCCCTTTGGTTCTGGCTTCCATGCTTCTGTCTAGCGGCGTTGCCGTGTTTTTTACATGCGCCTTCCATGGGGGTGCTTGCCGCTGCCCTGGCGATGTGGGCCGCCGTATATCTTTTCGCGTATGAACGGGAATACGCAGGCGTTCCCGTGGAAGCGGGGAGAGCCATGGTGATGGAAGGCTCCGTTGAGGCTGTTTCCGGAAAATCCGTATTGTTTCGCCCGGATGGTTCCCGGTGGCTGTACGCGGTTTCCTCCCGTGACGGGGCCTGCCCTCTGGAGGCAGGGGAACATTACCGGATTAAAGGAGAGGCGTATCCGCTTCAGGCGCCGTGCGGTCCCGGCATCTTTGACCGGGAGCGGTGGGGTTACCTGCACGGCATCATCGCCGGAATCCGGCTGGATGAGTACTGCCGGAACGGGACGGGAGACTGGCGCAGCCGTTTCCGGGCTTTTTCCCTGCGGCTCCGGGAAAGGGCCGCTTCCCTGCTCAGGGAGGGCGCCCCTCCGGATGATGAGGCCCGGCAGGTGATGGTTTCCGCCGTGCTTGGGGACAAGACGGACGCGAGGCCGGAAACGATGGCGAAGTTTCTGGAAAGCGGCTGCATGCATGTATTCGCCGTCAGCGGCATGCATGTGGGCGTGGCCGCCATGCTGGTTCTGGGTATGCTGAGGCTCCTGCATGTGCGTCCCCGTGCGGCCCGGCTGTCCTGCATCCTGTTGCTGGCGGCGTACGTGTTCGTGACCGGGATGTCCGCTTCCGCCCTGCGGGCGTTCATCATGGCGTCAGTCTGGCTTCTGGCGTTCGTGCTGCGCAGAAAGGGGCATCCGGCCAATATTCTGGCGCTCGCTTTCATCCTCCTCTGCTTGATGAACCCGCTCCAGGTTTTCCAGCCGGGGTTCCAGCTTTCTTTCTGCGTTTTTGCCGCCATTGCCTGCCTGGCGGGATGGTTCAGCCGGGAAAAGCCCCTGTGGTCGCCGGACCCGTTCATCCCTCCCCGGATTTACCATGCGCGGGAAAGATTCCTGGTGCGGCTGGAAAAAGCAGGCCGCGGCGCGCTGATTGTCTCCGTGGGGGCGTGGCTGGCCTCCATTCCCCTGACGGCATGGCACTTCGGAACCTGGAACCTGTATGCTCCTCTGACCAATTTGTGCCTGAGCGTCTTTGTCTTTCCCCTGATGGGCGTTTCCCTGTCCGGGCTGATGTTCGCGTGGTGCCCGTGGATGCTGCATGTCTGTAATACGGCCGCTTCCTGGCTGGCGTGCTGGCCGTAGCCGGGGGAGTGGCTTCCCTGCCGTACAGTTATCTTTCTTCCGCACCGCCTTCCGGGGAAAATGAAGCTGTGATCGTTCCCTTGCAGAAGGACGCCTGGTCCGCAGTCATTTCCAATCCCGCACTGGTTGTGGGAAGCGGGACAGAAGATGCGGTGCGGTACACCCTCCTTCCCGTGCTGAAGGCGCGCAGTATCCGGCCCTGCGGCATGTTGTGCTGCGGGAGCGGCAAGGCGGAACGGGCCGGGGAGAAAGAACTGGAGAAGGAATATCCCGGAATCCGGAACTGGGGCGCGGAGTCCGGGGAATGTACCGTCCGGCAATGGAGGTTACGGCCGGGCAATGAACTTGTGCTGGAAGATTTTCCTGTACCGTTGCGCACGGGAATCCGTCAGGACCGGAGCCGGGTGTTGTCATGGGAATGCCGCGGGCGGCGGTTCCTGATGATAGGGAATGCCGGGTTTTCCTCCCTGGCGCGCGCGGAGGAAACACCGCGGGCGGATGTATTGCTCATCGGGCATCATCCGCGCGACCCGGTGAACAGCGCTGCGTGGATCAGGGCTACAGGCGCCCGCGCGGTCATTTTCGCGACGGAGTATGAATGCCCCGTTCCGGAGGGAACAGCCGTGTACCGTCTCCGGGAAACCGGAACCCTCTATCTGCGGATGGAGGAAAAGGGCGTGCGAATCATCCCCTGGAGGGGCATGGAACGCCGTACAGGGTGAATCCCGTGCTTTCCTCAATGCGGATGGGAAGGATCTCTCCCGCCAGGTCAGGGGCGGCATCCACCATGACGGGCTTGTTCTGGGAGGTTCGGCCGGAGAGGCGCGCCGCATTCGTTTTAGACGACCCTTCCAGAAGAACTTCCTGCACGGTGCCTACCAGATCCCGGTTTTTCCGGATGGCTATTTCATTGACTACGGCCAGAAGGTCCTGGTTGCGCGCTTCCTTCACTTCCTCCGGAATCTGATTCTCCATAACGGCGGCGGGCGTGCCGCGGCGCGGGGAATAGCGGAAAATGAACGCGTTGTCAAACTGGACCTGTTCCACGGCCTGCCTGGTCAGCAGGTAATCCTCCTCCGTTTCTCCCGGGAAGCCCACGATGATATCCGTGGTGATGGATAAATCCGGGCGTGCCTGCTTCATCCGGGAGCAAAGGTCCAGATAGGTTTCATTCCTGTACGGCCTGCGCATCATTTTCAGAATGCGGTCGCTGCCGCTCTGCATCGGGAAATGAATATGGCTGCACAACTTGGGAAGATAGGTGAATGCCTGCACCAGATCCTGGCGGAAACCGATGGGATGCGGGGAGACGAAGCGGATGCGCCGGATGCCTTCCACTTCATGCACGGCTTCCAGCAGCTGGACGAAGCCGCCCTTGCCGTCTGCCGTTTCCATCTGCCTGCCGTACCGGTTGACGATCTGGCCCAGCAGCGTGACTTCCTTCACGCCGGCGTCCGCCAGCATCTTCACCTCATCCACCACGTCCCGGATGGGGCGGCTGCGTTCTGCGCCGCGGGTGTAGGGAACGATGCAGTAGGCGCACTTCATTTCGCACCCCTGCATGATGGAGACATACGCCGTGGAGCGCGCGCCGGGATTCAGGTGGTCCCGGATGCGGTTCTGGGAGTCCGCCTCTTCCGCCACATCGCACACATGCGTGCCGGAAAAGGCGGATTGCAACTCGTCCATGCGGCGTTCCTGGCGCGCGCGCAGAATGCCGTCCACATGTTCAAACACGCGGTGGTATTTCTGGGTGCCGACCACGAGGTCCAGGCGCGGCAGTTCCTTGAACAGTTCCTCTTTTTTACTTTGGGCCATGCAGCCCATCATGCCGTACACTACATGCGGACGGTGCCGCTGCTGCTTGGCCAGAAGCCCCATTTTCCCCAGCGCCTTTTGTTCCGCCTGTTCCCGGATGGAACAGGAATTGAACAGGATGACGTCCGCCTCATCCTCGCGGTCCGTCATGGTGTAGCCTTTCTGCACGAACATGCGGGCCACCTGCTCGGAGTCCCGTTCGTTCATCTGGCAGCCGTAAGTTTTGATGTAAAGCTTGGGCATGGAAAAAATCAGGTATTTTTTTTCAGGGTGACCACGCATTCCAGATGCTTGGTCTGGGGGAACAGGTCAAAGGGCTGGACGGCGGTGGCGGAATACCCGGCCTTGTCGAATTCCGCCAAATCCCGTATCTGGGTGGCTGGGTTGCAGGAAACATAAACGACCTTTCCGGGGCCGAAGGCGAACAACTGGGTCAGGAATTCCATGCTGCACCCTTTCCGGGGCGGGTCGATCACCACGGCGGTTTTTTCCGCGGGGAAATCCACCCGGGCGAAAATGGCCCCGGCGTCCGCCGCCAGGAATTTCGCGTGTTCAATTCCGTTGCTGCGCGCGTTGCTGCGCGCCCAGTCCGCGGAAGTCTCACTGACTTCCACGCCCAGCACTTTTTTAAATTTCTTCGCCAGGCTCAGGGCGAACAGGCCGGAACCGCAGTAAGCGTCCACCAGGAATTCCTCCCCGTCCATACTCGCCTGTTGGGCCACGTAATCCGTAAAAAGCGGAAGAATGAAAGGATTATTCTGAAAAAAGTCCCCCGCCAGAAAATGGAACTCCAAATCGCCCACCCGTTCGCACGCCACGGCGTTGTTATTGGTGATGACGGTTCCTTCCGAAGCCCGGAGCAGAATGGTGGCTCCCCGCTTGAACCGGGCCGCGGCCTGGTAAACGCTTTTGCGTGCCAGGGGCAGGGCTTCATTGATGCACTCCATGGCAATCGGGCATTGCGGCACATCCACCACATCCCTTCTGGAGCCTGCTTTCAGAAAACCGATGGCCGGCTTGCCTCCTTCCTTCGGTTTGTCAAAGTGGGGCGTAATCTTGGAGCGGTAATGATATTGGCGGGGAGAGGCTATGGCCGGATTAACAGGCAGTTCCAGCCCTGCCTGCAGGCGGAGCAGATCCGCTACCTGCCGGGTTTTCCAGAGAAGCTGGCGGTCATAGGAAAGGTGCTGGTACTGGCATCCTCCGCAGGTGCCGAACAGGCGGCATCCCGGTTCCACGCGGTCCTGGCTGGGGTTAATTATTTCCACCAGATCGGCGGAGGAGTAGTTTTTGTCATTACGCCAGACGCGGGCTTTGACACGGTCTCCCGGCAGGGCGAAGGGGACGAAAACCACCCATCCGTCCACGCGTCCGATGCCGTCGCCCGCATTGGAAAGGGCGTCAATATCCAGTTCAAGCTCCTGGTGGTAGGAAAAAGGTTCTGGGTGGAAGCCTTTGGGAATGGTCGCAGTCATGGTGGTGGGAAAAGATTATGGGGCGGAAGGGGTAATCAGCTTGCCGTCCAGATCGTACAGCAGGGTTTCCGGCAGCCGGGGGGTGCGCAGTCCGGGGCGGAAATCGCCCGGCAAGACAGCCGGTCCCGGAGCGGACTCTTCATTCTCATCCTCTGGAAGAATCTCCTGTTGCGCCGGAGCGGGAGCCCAGGGTGCGGGATGGTCCGCCGGGGCGGTTTGTTCCGGCTGAACGGCTGGAACCGGGGCGGGGGCCTGAGGCGCCGTTTCCTTGTTGGAGGCGCAGGAATAGGTCCAGGTCAGCCCGGCAATCAGACAGGAGCGGATCAGGAGCTTTCTCATGGCGCGGATTCTTACAGCTTCATTCGGACTTGGCAAGTGAATAGCCCTGCTATGGTTCATGTAAAGGGCATTTCTTTTTTCCCGGAAACCGGGAAACGCTTGCTGTTTGACTATCCCGGGATAGTATCTATAGTAGGAACACGTATGAGGCCTTTCCTTTTTTTATGTTGTTCCGCTGTGGTTTCAGGGCTGTTTGCCCCTCAGGCCGGCATAGCTCAACAGCGTCCTCCCATTTTCGGGTTTGCCAATAAAAACAGGATACCTGAAGTCAATAAATCGGGCAGCCCCGTTTTTGACAAACTCCGTAATGAAGCTATGAAGAAAAAGCTGCCGCTGGTGATTTACCTGACCGGTTCTTCATGGTGTTCCCGGTGTAATATTTTTACCCGGGAATATATCAAAAAAACAAATTTCAAAAATGCCGCCGGGAAGAAATTTATATTTTGGCTGGTGGACACCAAACAGGTGCCGGGCAATTCCCCGGGAACGTTTAAATTCAAGATGGTTCCGGAAGAAGCCGCAAAAATCGTGGGGTGTGCGGATTCTCCCCGTGCGCCGTATGTGGTTCTTGGTCCTCCCGCCGTGTTTATCATTGACCCTGTTTCCGGAGAATTGATCAAGAGCCTGTTCACCAAAAGTGAAGTGGACAAGTATGGAAAGCCTCTTGCCGGAATTATTGAAGAAGCCTGGAATAATCATGTAAACCGGAAGAAGCTGAATTGAAATGCTTAATGGCAAGGTATCCGCGAAGCCAAATAATGACGGCGGCAAAAGCGGAATGATGAAACGGAACGGTTTTAAACGGTTATCCGTTGAAAAGTGATTTTTGACACGTAGCGCCGGGAATGGCAGCTTATGGTTTTTGTTGGTTTATCAAGTCCTGACGTGTTGATATTTTAACTTTGTAATCTGAATTAAGAATAATTTAATTAATATGACCAGTATAAAGCAAAGAGATGAATTGCAATCTACTATTTGGAAAATCGCCAACGAAGTGCGTGGCGCCGTTGACGGCTGGGATTTTAAGCAGTTTGTCTTAGGAGCTCTTTTTTATCGGTTTATCAGTGAGAACTTCACCAACTTCATTGAAGGCGGTGACGAGAGCGTCAACTATGCGAATATGTCGGATGACGTTATCACCCCTGTGATAAAAGATGACGCCACCAGGACAAAAGGGTATTTCATCTATCCTACTCAGCTCTTTGTGAATATAGCAAAGAATGCCAACAACAATCCTAATCTGAACACGGACTTGGCCGCTATTTTCGATGCGATAGAGAGTTCTGCCAATGGGTATCCGTCCGAACACGACATAAAGGGACTGTTTGCCGACTTTGACACCACAAGCAACCGTTTGGGCAACACCGTGGAGGAGAAAAACAGGCGTTTGGCGGCAGTCATCAAAGGTGTGGAAAGTCTGGATTTCGGTAATTTTGAGGATAATGAGATAGATCTTTTCGGAGATGCCTACGAGTTTCTGATTTCCAATTATGCTGCCAATGCCGGCAAATCCGGCGGAGAGTTCTTTACGCCTCAGAATGTATCAAAGCTGATAGCGCAATTAGCTATGTCGGGATTGACTTCTGTCAACAAGATTTATGATCCGGCTTGCGGTTCGGGTTCGTTGCTGCTTCAAGCGAAGAAACAGTTTGATGCACATCTCATCGAAGAGGGTTTTTTCGGGCAGGAAATCAACCACACCACTTACAACCTGGCGCGGATGAATATGTTCTTGCATAATATCAATTATGACAAGTTCGACATAGCGTTGGGCAATACGCTGATCAATCCCCAATATGGCGATAAAAAACCATTTGACGCTATCGTCTCAAATCCGCCATATTCTGTCAACTGGGTGGGAAGCGACGACCCAACGCTTATCAATGACGACCGCTTTGCCCCGGCAGGGGTGTTAGCGCCAAAGTCAAAAGCTGACTTTGCTTTTGTGCTTCACGCCCTCAGCTATCTTTCCGCCAGAGGGAGGGCTGCCATTGTCTGCTTCCCCGGCATCTTCTACCGTGGCGGTGCGGAACAGAAGATAAGGAAATATCTTGTGGACGGCAACTTTGTGGAAACGGTCATTGCTTTGCCTCCCAATCTCTTCTATGGAACGAGCATTGCCGTGAATATCCTCGTGCTGTCCAGGCACAAGGCTGATACGAAGACGCAGTTTATTGATGCCAGCGGAGAAGATTTCTTTAAAAAGCAGACCAATAACAATGTCCTGACGGATGAGCACATAGAAAGAATAGTCGATATATTCGCCAGAAAGGAACCGGTGGAATATGTTGCGGCATTGGTAGATAACAGCAAGATTGCGGAGAATGGCTATAACCTCTCTGTGAGTTCATATGTAGAGGCGGAAGATACGCGCGAGGTGATTGATATTGCCAGGCTGAATGCCGAGATAAAGCAAACGGTGAAGAGGATAGACGCGCTGCGTGCGGATATTGACGCGATTATTAAGGAGTTGGAGGATGAATAATGAGCTGGCAATAACAGGAACGGCTTTTCTGACCGATGTGAAGCAGATCATTGAGGCTGCTCGGAGTAATGCCGTGCGGAGTGTTAACTCCTGTCGTGTACAGATGTACTGGAATATCGGCCGACGGATATTTGAGGAAGAGCAGCAAGGCAAAGAGCGTGCCGATTATGGTACGTATCTGATAAAGAGCCTTGCGCAGACATTAGAGCCCGAATAAACAGCGTAAGGCAATCCATTGAGATGAATAAGGAGAAGAAGCTATGAGCAAGTTGAAAGAATTGATACAGAAACTTTGTCCGAACGGAGTGGAGTATAAAACAATAAAAGAAACTGTTGGATTAAACAGAGGAAAAAGATTGACCAAAAGTGAACTTTTAGAAGAAAGTAATACAGAATTCAAATACGCAGTTTACCATGGTAGTAAAGATACACCATTGGGTTTTTATAATAATTTTAATGCTCCTAAAGGAACAACAATTGTTGTAAATACAGGAGGAATTGGAGGTGTTAAATATATAGATAAAGACTTTTGGTGTTCCGATGGAAGTTTCTGGCTTGGGAAAACAAATGATATAAATGGAAAATATTTATATTATTGTTTGTCTGGGTATGAAGATTATTTTTATTCTAAAAAAAGGATAGGAGGAGTTCCAACGATAGATAAAAGTGTTGTTGAAAATTTTTCCATTCCTGTACCTCCCTTAGAGGTTCAAGAAGAGATTGTACACATCCTCGACAATTTCACGGAGCTTACAGCGGAGCTTACAGCGGAGCTTACAGCGAGAAAGAAACAGTATGAGTACTATCGCGATAAGCTATTATCTTTTAATGTGTTAAATTGTGCGTCGGTGGGTAATTCGTTAAATAATATAGTAGTTATGCCATTAGGAGAAGAAGATATGAACAAGTTGAAAGAATTGATACAGAAACTGTGTTCGAACGGAGTGGAATATAAAACAATAAAAGAAACTGTTGGACTAAATAGGGGGAAAAGACTGACTAAAAGTGAATTGTTAGAGGAAAGTAATACAGAATTTAAATACGCGGTTTATCATGGTAGTAAAGATACGCCATTAGGGTTTTATAATAATTTTAATGCCCCCAAAGGAACAACAATTGTTGTAAATACAGGAGGAATTGGCGGTGTTAAATATATAGGTGAAAATTTTTGGTGTTCCGATGGAAGCTTTTGGCTCGGAAAAACAAATAATATAAATGAAAAATATTTATATTATTGTTTGTCCGGATATGAAGATTATTTTTCTTCTAAAAAAAGGATAGGAGGAGTCCCGACGATAGACAAAAGTATTGTTGAGAATTTTTCCATTCCTGTACCTCCTTTAGAAGTCCAAGAGGAAATAGTTCGTATTCTCGACAAGTTTACTACGCTGGCAACCTCCATTAGTGAAGGATTGCCAAAGGAAATAGAACTGCGTAGAAAACAGTATGAATATTACCGTAACCAATTATTATCATTTCCCGATAATAAAGCAACGGCCTGAATATGGGAGAAACATTGACAGAAATAGCTCAGGAGCTAAAAAACAGTCCAAAGAAGGTCCAGCTTATCTATGCCTTTAACGGCGCGGGAAAGACGCGGCTGTCTCGCGCATTCAAAGAATTGGTGTCGCCCAAGCATGAGGAAGAAGAAGCGCAAGACGGGGATACTGGCGTAAAAGTATTGTATTATAATGCTTTTACTGAAGATTTGTTTTATTGGGATAATGATTTGGAAAAAGATACAGACAGGAAGCTGTTGATACGTCCTAATGCCTTTACTGACTGGGTGCTTCAAGATGAAGGACAAGAGAGTAATATCATAACAGGTTTTCAGCATTATACCAATGATAAACTAAATCCACGTTTTAATGAAGATTATAATGAGGTTTCCTTTTCTATAGAAGGCGGCAACGAAGAGCGAATTGATAATATCAAAATATCGAGAGGCGAAGAAAGTTGTTTTATTTGGTGCGTGTTTTACAGTCTGCTGAAAGAGGTAGTCGAAGTACTGAATGTTCTGGAGCCGGAAGATCGCCCGACAAGCAAGTTTGATGATTTGGAATGCTTTTTCATAGACGATCCTGTAAGTTCGTTAGATGACAATCACTTGATTGAATTGGCGGTGGACGTAGCGGAATTGATAAAATCAAGTCAGTCAAATTTGAAGTTTATTATTACAACACACAATCCGCTTTTCTATAATGTGTTATTTAATGCATTTAACACTGCAGATTCGCGTTATAGTTACAAACCAAGGCATAGTGTAAAAAAACACCTGGAAAAATTGGATGATGGCACTTTTTTACTCACAGATGCCAAGGATTCTCCTTTTTCCTATCATTTAGCTCTCTTAACTGAGTTGAATAAAGCCATCATCTCAGATGATATCCAAAAATATCATTATAATTTTCTTCGTAATATATTAGAAAAAACTGCTACATTTCTTGGTTATGGAAATTGGGGAGAACTTTTGCCTGCCGAATCGCGTGAGGCATATTGCAGACGAATCAATCTGTATAGCCATTCTAGACATAGTGGAGAGGAATCTTCAATTGTTAAAGAAGAGGATAAAAGAGTATTAACTTATTTAGTAAAAGAGGTTCTAATACCTCAATATCACTTCCACTCAATCGTTGACCATAAATAGTGAACGACATGACACAGTACAGCACCATTGCAGAATTGCAAAATTTTATCGTTCTCGACAACTACACCAAGAGTTCCATGGTAAGCGAGCCGCCCGCAGGTTATCAGACAGAGGCGGCTTTGGAACGTGAATTCATAGAAGACTTGATATCACAAGGTTACGAATATGTTCCCAGCCTTGTTACGCCTGACGCCCTGCTCTGCAATGCGAGAAACCAGTTGCAGGCATTCAACAATATCGTTTTTACCGATTCTGAATGGGGTCGCTTTCTGGAGGAATATCTGGACAAGAAGAGCGACAGCCCTGTTGAAAAAACAAAGAAAATACACGGTGATTACATCTATGACTTTGTGTTTGATGATGGGCATATTGAGAATATATACTTGGCAGACAAGACGAATATTGCCCGCAACAAAGTACAGGTGATTAATCAGTTTGAGCAATTCGGGGAACAAGCGAACCGTTACGATGTCACGATACTGGTAAATGGGTTGCCTATGGTGCAGGTAGAGCTGAAAAAGCGGGGTGTGGCTATCCGCGAGGCTTTTAACCAGGTGCATCGCTACAGCAAAGAGAGCTTCAACAGCGAGAGTTCACTTTATAAATACTTACAGGTTTTCATCATTTCCAACGGTACGGACACCCGTTATTTTGCCAATACCGTAAAGCGCGATAAAAACAGTTTTGACTTTACGATGAACTGGGCGAAGTCGGACAATACGCTGATTAAAGACTTAAAGGATTTTACGGCGACATTTTTCCAGAAAAATACGCTGCTGCAGGTTCTTTTCACATATTCGGTGTTTGATGCCAGTAACACGCTGCTCATTATGCGCCCCTACCAGATTGCGGCAACGGAGCGCATCTTGTGGAAGATAAAGAGCTCTTACCAGGCTAAGAAATGGAGCAATCCGGAGGGCGGCGGATACATCTGGCACACCACGGGGTCTGGCAAAACTCTGACGAGTTTTAAGGCCGCGCAGCTTGCCACCCAACTTGATTTTATCGACAAGGTGTTCTTTGTTGTTGACCGCAAGGATTTGGATTATCAGACGATGAAAGAATATCAACGTTTCTCGCCCGATAGCGTCAATGGGTCAGAGAGCACGGCAGGACTGAAGCGGAACACAGAGAAAAATAACAACAAAATCATTGTCACGACCATTCAAAAGCTGAACAACCTCATGAAGAGCGAAAGCGACTTGCCTGTCTATCAAAAGCAGGTTGTATTTATCTTCGATGAGTGCCACCGTTCCCAATTCGGAGAAGCGCAGAAGAATCTGAAAAAGAGATTCAAGAGATATTACCAATTTGGCTTTACGGGGACCCCTATTTTTCCTGAGAATGCTTTGGGGGCGGAGACTACGGCCAGTGTGTTCGGCCGTGAGCTGCATTCGTATGTCATCACAGACGCCATACGTGATGAAAAGGTTTTGAAGTTCAAAGTGGACTACAACGATGTTCGTCCACAGTTTAAGAATTTGGAAACTGAAAAAGATGAAATCAAGTTGAATGCGGCAGAAAATCAAAAGCTTTTGCTTCATCCAGACCGAATCAAAGGGATTTCCCAATACATCTTGCGGAATTTCAGGATAAAAACCCATAGAACGCAAGGAAATAACAAGGGCTTTAATGCCATGTTCGCAGTAAACAGCGTTGAGGCTGCCAAACTGTATTATCAGGAATTGAACAATCTGCAGAAAGAAAGTGACAGGCCTCTGAAAATTGCCACCATATTTTCTTTCGCCCCAAATGAAGAACAAAGCGCTAAGGGCGATATCAAAGATGAAAATTTTGACCCTTCGGCAATGGACAGCAGCGCCAAAGAGTTTTTGGCAAAAGCGATTGGCGATTACAACGTGATGTTTAAAACAAACTTTGGAGTGGATAGTAAAGAGTTCCAAAATTATTATCGCGATTTGGCCAAAAGAGTAAAAAACCAGGAAGTTGACTTGCTCATTGTGGTCGGTATGTTCCTTACCGGTTTTGATGCTCCTGCTTTGAACACGCTGTTTGTAGACAAGAATCTGCGTTATCACGGTCTGATGCAGGCGTTTTCACGTACCAATCGCATCTATGACGCAACCAAAACTTTCGGCAATATCGTCACATTCAGGGATTTGGAACAATCTACAATAGATGCGATCACTCTGTTCGGAGATAAGAACACAAGGAACGTAGTGCTTGAAAAGAGCTACAAGGAATACCTTGAAGGATTTAAGGATATTGCCACCGGCGAGGCGAGAAAAGGGTATGTGGAAGTTGTCAGGGAACTGAAAGAAAAATTCCCTGCCCCCGATGGGATAGTGACGGAAGCAGATAAAAAATCCTTTGTTAAGCTGTTCGGAGAATATTTGCGGATAGAAAATATTTTACAAAACTACGATGAGTTTACGCAGCTCAAAGCCCTGCAAAAAATAGACAAAGCGGATAGTGCGGCTCTCGAAGCGTTTAAGAATGCCAACTTCTTGACTGATGAAGATATTGCAGCCATGCAGGGCATTGATGTACTGAAAGAGCGAACCGTACAGGATTATCGTTCGATATACAATGATATCCGGGACTGGTTCAGACGTGAGAGGAACGGTAAAGCTCCGGAAGATTCAAAAATAGACTGGGATGATGTGGTCTTTGAAATTGATCTGCTTAAATCTCAGGAAATAGATCTCGACTATATTCTCGGACTGATTTTCGAACACAACAGGAAAACGAAGGACAAGCCTGCCTTGGTAGATGAGGTGCGCCGTGTTATCAGAGCGAGCATCGGGAACAGGGCAAAAGAGAGCCTCATTGTTGATTTTATCAATGAAACGGATTTGGAACCGATTCGAGATAAGACTGATATTATTGCCGCTTTCTTTACTTATGCCCAGGAGAAACAGAAAAAGGAAGCTGCTGCTCTGATTACGGGAGAGAAACTGAACGAGGAAGCCGCAAAGCGATATATTCAAACATCTTTGAAACGGAAGTACGCCAGCGAGAACGGCGCTGACCTCAATGCTATTCTGCCGAAGATGAGTCCGTTAAACCCTCAATATCTGACGAAGAAACAGAGCGTCTTTCAAAAAATCGTCGCTTTCATTGAAAAGTTTAGGGACATCGGAGGTCAAATTTAATACCTGCACACGGGCAAGCTGCTCGATTTTGCCGCCCTCATCCGGCATCATGAGGTATTACTCTTCTAAAAACGGTAAATGAAGCGCAGCCATGGGCGCGGCGTGCCGGAATAGTAGGGATACCACCGGTGTCCGGGGTGGTGCATAGTGCGGCCCCATTCATCCTGACGGCGCGCCTGGGGCGCATAGAAAAGCTGTTTCCACTCCCGGCTGGCGAAGGAAGAAGGCTCTGTTTCCGAAGCCGGGGGCGCCAGAACCGCCTGGAGGGCGCTGGAAGAACAGCAATAATAGGGAATGTTGAACCGGGGCGCCATTCCGAAAGCCAGCAGAAGCCATATCCAAACGCGGAGACCGGGATGCCGCGTCCAGGAGGAAGCCAGAAAGGTAAGGAGGCAGGCCATGGCCGGAACGCTTCCTTTGCAAAGCAGGTCATTGACGTCTCCGTTCACGTAAAAGAAAGGCAGAATCAGGCCGGTTGCCAGCGTACAGATGAAGAGGGGATTCTTGCGGAAATCCCGCCAGCAGAACAGGGCGTACAGCAGGAATGAGGTCGCCATAAGCAGGAAATCCCCCGGATGCGTATAAAAAGGCCGCATGCCCATGTGGGAGGATGGCGCGTTTACCGCCCCATAATAAAGAAGAAAACACGTTCCCAGCAGAACGGCGGCCGAAAAGGAGGGATGGAGCAGGACATCCCGGAGAGGGGGGACGCCTTTCCATTGGCGGCGCCACTGGCAGGCCGCCAGGGGCAGCCCTCCAAGGGCCGCGAGGGGGGAATAAAAGGCCGTGGCTGCGAACAGAATAGGCATCCAGTATAGGGGCATGCGTCCTGAAGCCAGGAAGATGAAAAAGAGCAGAACAGGAATGGATGCGTTTGCGCTGCACATGATTTGTTCCGCCGTGCCGAAGTAATGCAGGCGGAACAGGTTCAGCCCCAGCCAGCACTGGAGATTCAGCAGAGAGCCGAATGCCGCCATCAGCAGGGCGAGCAGCAGGGAGCGGCGTCCGGAGAAAACGCAGAGCCACAGCCAGGAAAGGAACAGGCCCCAGGCTCCCCACAGAACGACAAGCACGCGCGCGGCGTCCAGCCCCGCCAGTTTTCCCGCCAGGGCTGGGACCAGCCAGAACCCCGTGTTGTAAATCAGCACGTTCCCGTCCGGAAAGATGACGGGCCACGGGCTGGCGACCAATTCACGCAGACAGGCATTTCTGACGATATGGTCAGGGTGCTGGTTGACCCACTCCCCCCATCCGGAAAGCGCCGTCAGGGCGGCAAACGCCGCCAGGGCGAGAAATGAAGAGCGGGTGAACAGGGGGAAGGCGGGGAGAGAATCCCTTGTTTGCGGTTCCTTGCGTTTTCGGGGCGCCAGTCCCGCAGCCGTCAGGAGCGTGAGAGGGAGAGCGGCGTACCAGTGCATCCACCCGGCCAGGAATACCAGCACGGGCAGCAGAAGCCAGGCGCAGGTGTGCCACTTCAGCGCGGTTGCGTTGAACGCTTGTTCCGGGCACGGGGCATCAGCGGCAGGGGGAGGCATTTCCCCGGAACCTTAATGGGGCTGGTCCGCGGGGGCAAGGAGGAAACTCGCAGACCGGAACGGAAGGGGGCATTTGTATGGGTATGGTGGCAGGAATGAGCGCGCGCCGTTGCCTCTTTACCGGAGAAATGGGGCAGGTCATGCTGGGAGGCCTATGAATAAAACACAATTTATCAGGGAGCTCCAGCGTGAGCTGGGGAAGGACGTTACTTCCCGGCAGGCGGAACACGCGTTGAACGCGGTGCTGGAGACGATTGCGCGGTCGGTCCGGAGGCGGTCGCTGGTGAAATTCCGGGGCTTTGGCACTTTCTGCGTCAAGCGCCGCCGCGCCCGCATCGTACGCCATCCGGAAAACGGCGGCAGGCTGCTGGTGCATGAATCGAAAACCATGAAATTCCGCCCCTCTTCCCTTCTGTGGAAGGAGTAGGGAAGCCGTTCGGCAGTTCCTGTCATTTTGCCATTGACTTCCCCGTCCGCGGAGGCCCTTAATGTGGATAAGGCAGGAACATTTTTGCCTGCCTGCATAAGTAACTGGCCCCTTCCACGTTTGCCGATTATGACTCCGGATTCCGTTCATTTGCTGACCCGTTCCTCCCAGATGACCCTGTGCAAAGATGAACAGGGCCGTGTGCGCCGCGCCTATTACGGCCCGAGGCTGCATCAGCCGGAGGATGCCCTGGAAAACGCCGCGGATGCTCCTCTCCTGTATTCCTCCCTGGCGGATTCCGTAACAGGGCTTCCCAATGCGTCCGGCGAGTACTGCATTTGCGTGACCCAGACGGACGGGGCCCTTTCCCTGAGTCTGGAATGCCAGGGTTGGGAAGTGCTGGAACTGGATGACGACCGGGAAGAAGCCGTCTTCTATGGGAAGGACCCTTCCTACCCTGTGCGGGTGGAAATCCACGTGCGCTCCCACAGGGAATCGGACACCTTTTTGCAGTGGGCGGTTGTTCGGAACGAAGGGAAAGAAGGCATCCGCCTGCACCGCGCTGCGTCCGCACAACTGGGTTTGCGCGCAGAACGGTACTTCGTCACCAGCTTCCGCGGCACCTGGGGCGGCGAGTCCCTGATGAGTGAGGAAGAAGTGGCCCGGGGGCATGAACTTGCCCTGGTATCCGGAACCGGCACCCGCACCGCCCAGGAGGGAAGCCCCGGATTCATCATCTCTCTGGACGGTCCGGCGCGGGAGGATTCCGGGGAGGTTGTTCTGGGGGCGCTGGCATGGTCCGGCAATTACCGGATATGGTTCCGGCACAGCCCGTATCATTACCTTTTTGCCGGAGCGGGACTGGATACGGCTCCCGCGCCCTATCTGCTGGACGGCGGCGGCGTGTTTGAAACGCCGCCCCTCATTCTGACGCACAGTAAAAACGGCAAGGGAGAGGCCTCCCGGCGCATCCACCGCTGGGCGCGCCGCTACGGCCTGCGCGGCGGAGGAACAGAGAGGCCAACCTTGCTGAATTCCTGGGAGGGGGTGTATTTTACCTTTACGGAAAAAGTGCTGCACGGCATGATGAAACGTGCGGCGGACTTGGGGATAGAGCTTTTCGTGCTGGATGACGGCTGGTTCGGCAACCGGTTCCCCCGCAATGACGCCCGCGCGGGATTGGGGGACTGGCAGGTGAACCGCGCTAAATTGCCCCATGGGCTGGAAGGCCTTATCCGCCATGCGGAAGAACTGGGGATACGCTTCGGCATCTGGGTGGAGCCGGAAATGGTGAACCCTCATTCGGAGCTTTATCAGAACCATCCGGAGTGGGTCATCGGTCTCCCGCATCGAGAAAACAGGCAGGAACGCAGCCAGTATTTGCTGGACCTGAGCAATCCTCATGTATGCAGGTACATTCTTGACGCCATGCGGAAGCTGCTTGGAGAACATCCGGGCATTTCCTACGTCAAATGGGATTGCAACCGCAAAATTTCCGACCCCGGCTCTCCCTGGCTGGACGCCTGCCGCCAGGGGAATCTGCCCATTGACTATGTGCGGGGCTATGAACACGTTCTTGATACGCTGGCGGCGGAATTCCCGGATGTGACATTCCAGGCCTGTTCTTCCGGCGGAGGCCGCGCCGACTATGGAACCATGCGGAGGCATCATGAATTCTGGACGTCCGACAATACGGACGCTTATGAACGCGTGTTCATGCAGTGGGGCATAGGCCACCTGTTCCCGGCTCTTTCCATGGCCGCCCATGTGACAGCCTCCCCCAACCACCAGACGGGCCGCTCCACGCCGCTCAAATTCCGGTTTGACGTGGCCATGTCCGGACGGCTTGGCTTTGAACTCCAGCCATGCGACATGACGGAGGAGGACATAGCCTTTGCCAAACGTGCTCTGGCGGAATACAAGCGCATCCGTCCCGTAGTCCAGTTCGGGGACTTGTACCGCCTATCGTCCCCGTATGAAAGCCGGGTGGCCTCCCTGATGTATGTATGCGGAAAACGGGCTGTCGTTTTCGCCTGGCTGATGGATAAATGGCTGGCGGATTCCCCTCCACCCCTGCGCCTGAAAGGCCTGAATCCTGCCGCCAGGTACCTGGTGCGGGAAATCAACATGAATGAAGACGGCTCTCTCACGAACGTTCACGAACAGGTGCTGGGCGGCGATTTCCTGATGGACGCCGGCATCCGCATCCGCTGGAAAAAGGCCTTCCAGTCCGTCTGCCTGGAGGTGGCGGAAACAAACCCTGATGCTCCGGCTTCATCATGAAATCGGCGTTTGGCGTGGGAGCCATAGCCGCCTTACTGATGTGATGAGTTAGGAGTTCTCTTAGAGGTGAGGGTATACAGCCAATGCGGCAGAAGACAGGCGCATTCCAATGCCGGTTTGCCGATGTTCTTCTCTTTTTCTACAGGAAAAGGTGATCATTCAATCTTGATGAGGCCCTCCCTGATGAGCCGGGCCGCTTCCCGTTCTATTTCCTTTTGATGTTGTTTCATGTAGGCCTGGTACGCTTCCTCAATATCGAAACGGATGGTCAGGACCCATTCCTCATCTTCGTTTTGTAAATCAAACTCCGAATAGTGACGGCTGTCAAAATAATCCTGCTCTTGCCCCTCTATGACGATTTTGTAATCCGGATAATGTTTTTTATATATTCCCGCTGTTTTTCCAGGAGCTTGTCCAAATCCTTCTCATTAAACACAGCGGGATTGGTGATGACAGGGGTATCTTTTTCTTCTTCCTGCTGCTGTGCGTCCGGCTGCCGCGGCTGTTCTTCCTGCGCTGCAATTGGGCTGATGAACCCGGGCAGGCAGGAGACGGATAGGGCGAGTATGGTTGATGCAGGCTTCATGATGCTGGTCAGGCGGCGTGCGGTTTTTGCCTCTCCCTTTTATACAGGAAGCAATCAGATTATTCAATTTGAATGACGCCTTCCCTGATGAGTCGTTCCGCTTCCCGTTCTATTTCCTTTTGATGTTGTTTCATGTAGGCCTGGTACGCTTCCTCAATATCGAAACGGATGGTCAGGACCCATTCCTCATCTTCGTTTTGTAAATCAAACTCCGAATAGTGACGGCTGTCAAAATAATCCTGCTCTTGCCCCTCTATGACGATTTTGTAATCCGGATAATGTTTTTTATATATTCCCGCTGTTTTTCCAGGAGCTTGTCCAAATCCTTCTCATTAAACACAGCGGGGTTGGTGATGACAGGAATATCTTTTTCTTCTTCCTGCTGCTGTGCGTCCGGCTGCCGCGGCTGTTCTTCCCGCGCTGCCGCGAGACTTCCTGTTTTCAGCATAAGGAAAAACAGAACAATGCCCGTGGTCGCGACGAATTTCAGAGGATGATTCATATGGAATTCTGTTATGGTTTTTTCCTTGGGAAAACAAGAAAGGTCATGAACGTTCCAATGCTGGTTCGTGTTTCCTCTTCGTTACAGGAAAAGGCCGATCATTCAATCTTGATGAGGCCCTCCCTGATGAGCCGTGCGGCTTCCCGTTCTATTTCCTTTTGATGTTGTTTCATGTAGGCCTGGTACGCTTCCTCAATATCGAAACGGATGGTCAGGACCCATTCCTCATCTTCGTTTTGCAAATTAAAAAATGAATATCGATGACCATCAGAATAATCTGTATACTCTCCTTCAGCCCAGATTTGATAATCTGGGTAATGTTTTTTCACATATTCCCGCTGTTTTTCCAGAAGCTTATCAAAATCTTTCTCGTCAAAAATGGTAGGATTCATAATGACAGGAATATCTTTTTCCTCTTCCTGCTGCTGTTCGTTCAGCTGCCGGGGCTGTTCTTCCTGTGCCTCAATCTGGCTGATGAGCCCCAACATGCAGGAGAAAAATATGGCGAATATGTTTGATATGGATTTCATATTTCTGTTCAGGTTATTGGTGGTTTTTGCAATCTTCCTTTAATTGTTTTTTTAAGAGATTACTAATTTTATTTATTCCTTCCTTTACTACATAAGGAATATCTTTTGGAGGATGGTAGTCCACTCCGGACCGGGATATATTGGTCATGTGGCCTATTTTCCATTCTGATTCTACCTTTCCGTGATGGACAAACCGATAGATATAAACGATATGCACGTGGCGGAAAGCCTTATCCGTTTTCAGATTTTCAGCCAGGGTAAGGAGGCCGCTCGCTTTTTTGATGGCCTGGACGGCTATTTCGCTCAATACTTTTTTGGAGATTTTTCCCAATCCTTTTTCTGCCGCGCCCAACGCAGCCGGTTTGGAACCGCTGGCGGTAGTATAGGAGATAAAATCACCTAGTTCGGCCTTGCACTCTGCTGAAGCGGGCAGGAAGCTGAAAGAGCAAAGGATCATTGCCGCGATATATGGCCATATTCGTATGGATGGTTTCTTCTTCATATCAATTTATTTCCGTGGAGCCGGGTTTCATTCCCGCGTTCTTTTCCGTTGAGGCGGAAATTTTTTCAATAAACTCTTTTCCCTCTCTGTTTAACTTCCCATCCCCCCAGATGCTTAACAGGGTTTGATAGGTTTCCACATAGTATTTTTGCGTCTTATCCCTTTCCGTCAACGCTTCAATGACTCTTTGCATCACTTTGACCGAATATTTTTTCATCTTAGGTGTCCATACGGCGTGTTTTCCCTTTTGGGTCCATAAGGACAGATGTTTTCCGGTAAAGCCCGGCTTGTATTCGGCGACGCCTTTGATTTCAGGACAATCCCCCACTAACCTGTTCCAGACCAGGCGGGTAAAAAGTTCTTCCGCATGGGGCGTGCAGTCGGGGCCGAGCGCGCAGGCATAGAGTTCATAGGGATTCACCCTGTTTTCCCGGATATTCAGCACGCTTTTCGCCGCGTGCCAAATGAGATTGTGCTCATTGGGCATCGCTTGAGCCAGTTCCTTGAGCAAGGCGAGTTTTCTCCGGTCGCTGGCGTTTTTGGCCTTGATATCCAGATAACGCTGCCACGCAGGATAATTGAAGGGATTAAATTGACGCGCTTCCCGCAAGAGCAACTCCACATGTTCCTGTTTTTGTGTGCAGAAGGACAGATAATACGTTAAAGCCGATTCTTCCGCATGAGGATGATGAATGAATGAATCGTAAGCCATCACCAGTTGAACAGGGCCTTGCCAGGGAATCTGAGCGCCGCCGCTGGCCCAATTCCAGCCGCCGAGATTGTTGCCGATTTGCCAGTGGCCATTGGGGTGTTTCCATACGAAAGCGCAGTGTCCCGGCTGTCCAATCGGGTAAGCGGGAACTCCTTTGGAACGCAGGAATCCAGCCGCGCCTTTGGAGACGGCGCCGCATACTCCTCCGTATTCCGTGTAAAGTTTCAGCGTGATGGGCTTGTGGTCGTAAAAAGCGCTTCCGGCATGGACGCTGACGCCTTTGTCATTCTTTTTACGGTAGGGAATGAATCCGGGAAATCTGCTTCCGGCTTTCTCCGGCCTGATTTTTTTCCCTGCGATAAATTGCTGTGCCCATGCCAGATCTTCAAAACCTTCTTTTCCCCGGAATACGATGGCCCATTCCCAGGGTTGCAAGGTTTCTGCCTGTGGATAGCATTTGGCGTGGTGATGAGAATCCCGGTAGAAGTTAAATTTGGCGATGCATTCTTCAGGAGAAAAGATGTTTGCGACAAGGCCGGCTCCCAATGCCATGCTGAGTTCAACGGGATTGAAATTCTGATCGCTGGTATTCCAGATTTGGTAAAAAACGGAAAGAGTACTTTTGCCGGCTGGACCAGATTGGGCGAGCATGTTGAATACTTTCGGGTGGCTGGAAAGCCATTTCCTGAAGACCTGATCCTTGAGTTCCTCCTTCGGCAGTATTGAAAAACTGGTGCAGGCAGCACAATGCCGCCACTTGAGGGGATTGAATCAGTTTTCGTATTTTGTCGGAGGTAAGCGGGCCGGAATCAAGCCGGCTGCGCAGGACTTCCCGGATTTTACCGGCAATGAAGGAGGATCGCCCTGAAGAAAGCAGTGTTTGTATGTCTGCTTCATATGAAGCCAGCGTGCCAAAGCTCTCTATAGACATGAGCATGCTGAAGAGGAAAAGCCAGAGGATGTTTTTCATAAGGTATGAAAGACAGACTTAAATGCATGGCAACATAAATTGAAAAAATGTCAATAAAATATGATTTTTTTGAATATGAAAAATACATTTCATATTTCGCTTTTATATCAAAATGATATTGACGGCAAAAGGATTTTTTCAAATGGAAAATTGGGATCATTGGCTCTGAGAGACATTGGATTTTCGGAGCCGAATCCGGGATGATTTTTGTGTCTATCCCTCCCGCAAGATGATGAAAACGGGGTTCCATTCGGAAAAAGAATGGAACCCCGTGCTGAAGCGGTAAAACAGAGATAATAGTTTTCAGGTCAGATGATCTCTGCCATTGTCAAATTCCCACCACGCCGCCGATGGTCTGGATGATGACCTTGGCGACGATGGTCATCAGGATAAGGGCTACGGGATAGGCGGTGGCGTAGCTGACCACGGGGGCCTGGGAGTCCGTCTTGCTGGCGATGGCTCCCAGGGCCGGGGTGGAGGTCATGCCGCCGCAGATGCCGCCCAGGCATTCCAGAATGTTCATCTTGAAGACTTTCATGCCCACGAAGTAACCGGCGAACATGCCGGAGCAGGTGACGATGACGCCCATGATGAAGACGGCCGCGCCGTGGGTGGCTACCGTATCCACCAGGTCCGCTCCACCCTTGATGCCGGCGTCAGCCAGGAAGAAAACCAGCCCCAGATCCTGCAAAAGAAGGCGGGTGGGGCGTGGGATATAGCCGACGATGGGGCCCAGACGTCCGAAGTGGCCGAGCAGCAGGGCGACGATAAGGGGGCCTCCCGCAATGCCCAGAGAGATGCCCGCGCCGTTGCCGAGGCTGAAGTTGACCAGGCCCAAAATGATGCCCAGGGAGAGGCCGAAGCCCAGGGAGAGCAGGTCCGTCTGGTTCATGTCCTGGCTGCGGTGGCCGATTTTGTCCCCGTATTTGGTAAGGTTTTCCGGGGAGCCCACCACGGTCAGCACATCGTTGCGTTCCAGCGTGGTTTCCCCCGTGGGGACGAAGGTGAAGCCCAGGCGGGAAATGCGGGAGATAATGACGCCGTCCGTGCGCAGGGTTTTCAGGTCGCGGAGCTTGTGCCCGGCATAGTTCTTGTTTGTCAGAATCAGTTTGCGGCGCTCCTTCTGGGAGTCCATGGGGTAGGGATTGTCGCATACCTCCCCCAGAAAGGCGATGTCGTGAGGCATGGTGTCGCTGTTGCCCACAATGAGGACTTCCGTTCCTTCCCGGAACGTGTCTTCCGGCGTCAGGGGCATCAGCCTGTCGTTGCGAACCACGCGGGTGACCATGCAGTGCAGACCGTCCAGCAGCTTGCAGTCCGCAATGTTCTGGCCTATCAGGTTGGGCTGTGTGACGCGGACAAGGCGGGAAATGATGCTGACTTCCTGCCTGGAATGCATGGCTTTGGCCTCCTTGTTGAGGTCAAAGCGCAGCAGGCGCGGCAGGAGCTGGACGAAAAGGACCACGCCCACCACGCCGAACGGATAGGCGATGCCGTAACCGATGCTGACGCCGCTTCCGGAGGCTCCCGGCAGGCTTTCCGTGGCGGCCGCCAGCGCCGGGGTGCTGGTGCATGCGCCGGCAAAGATGCCGGAAGAGATTCCCGCGGGAACTTTGAACCAGATGCCGAATAGGCAGGTGAATAACGCTGACACTCCTACAATCACCGCAGACATGATGGCCAGTTTGCTGCCCTGTTTGGCGATGGCGGAGAAGAAGCGGTTGCCCGCGCTGAGGCCCACGCAGTATACAAAGAGCGCCAGACCCAGCTGCCCTACGCCGTCGGGAATGGCCAGGCGGTAGTGGCCGGCGGCCAGCGCCACGAAAAGAACGCCGGAAAGGCCCAGGTTCAGTCCGTATATTTTAATGCTGCCGAGAGCGATGCCGAAAAAGATGATTCCGAAGAGAACCAGGGTGTTGTGTTGGAGCAGGATATCAAACATAAAGACGGTTAGCGGTTTTGTTCCCTTCCTTGGCGCAGAGCAGGGGAATGCCCGTCACGGATGAGAATGCGTGCGTTGAGAAAGCGGAGGGCGCGGCATATTTCTTCCGGCGCGTCAGTTTCTCCGCAGGTAATCCAGCAGAGTGGCCTGATCCAGGCAGGACATATAAGGCGTATGGTCGATGCCCTTTTCCATAATGAACCTGGTCAGCAGTTTGCGGGCGGTCGTAAGGAGAACGGCGGGATCCCAGGGCTTTTCCAGATAGTTGTCAATGTGTGCGTCATTGACGGCCTGGATAGTGTCCGCATGGGTGGCCTGCCCGGTCAGCAGGATTTTGCGCGTCCCGGCGAAACGGTCGTCTTTGGCGATGCCTCCAAGCAACTCTACTCCTGAACCTCCCGGCATGACGTGGTCGGAGATAACCAGTCCCGTCAGTTCTCCGTCCTGGTCGAATTCTTCCAACAGTTCGCGGCATTCGGATGCGGATTCCACCCCTTCCAGGCGGAAGCAGGAATTCAGCGGACGAAGGTCGCGCAAAACGCTGTCAAGGACTTCCGGCTGGTCGTCCACGCAAATGATGTTAATTTTTTCCATGATTGTTGATGGTTGGTATGATTATCGTAAAAACGGTATGGCCCGGCACGCTCTCCAGGCGGATGCG
>OBXI01000607.1_pt1 | contig 31109 bp, 24 predicted proteins | sample 1538161 | NCBI WGS metagenome assembly OBXI01 (sample SAMEA2580142, study PRJEB22360) | human gut metagenome | biome: human gut; feature: human-associated habitat; material: faeces | place: Denmark | collected 2008/2010 | reverse complement strand
GGCGACGGCCATGGCCGGCATGGAACGGACGGCGCGGAACCGCCGTTCTCCCCTCACGATTGCCCGGGCGGACCGGAACACGCCCCGCCCATGCCTGCCCGGAGCCCATCAGCGGGAAAACGCAGCCCTGGCGCTGGAAACCATGAGACGGCTCCATGCCCTTCCCTCCCCTGCCGCAGCCGCCGCTGCCCTGGCTAGGGTACAGTGGCCCGGACGGTTCGAACGCCTTGAGACGCCCCCTCTGGTACTGGACGGCGCTCATAACGAACATGCGGCGCGCGTGCTCGCGGCCACGTGGAAAGAGGAATTCCCGGGACGGAAGGCGGCGCTGGTTTTTGCCGCATCCGCAGACAAGCATATCCGGGAAATGATTCCGGTTTTGCGGGAAATTGCCGGAGAATGGCACTTGGTTCCCTGCACTTCCCCCCGCATCATGCCAGCGCAAGAAATGGCTGCCCTGCTGGCCGGGCAGGAAACCGGCCCCGTTTTCATTCATTCCACGCTTCCGGACGGGCTGCAGGCGGCGCTGGCTTCCCCGTTCCCCGCTCTGGCGGCAGGTTCCCTGTTCCTTCTGGGAGATTTGAAAGCATTGCTCCGCCATGCGGAAAAACGCAGTACCGCCCAATAACCCCTACAGCCTCTTTGCTTTTCCCCGTGACTTCCGACGACATGACCCTTTCCGCCCTCCAGCCCGGAGACCTGCGTCCCGAACTGCTGGCTCCCGCCGGGGACATGGACTGCGCCCGCGCCGCCGTAGCCAATGGAGCAGACGCCATTTATTTCGGTCTGGACCGTTTCAACGCCCGTCTGCGCGCAAACAACTTCACGCTGGATTCCCTTCCGGAACTGATGCGTTTCCTTCACGCGCACGGCGTGAAGGGGTACGTGACCATGAATACGCTCATTTTCACCTCCGAGCTGGCGGACGCCCTCTCCTACCTGGGCCACCTGAATGCCGCCGGCGCGGACGGGGTCATCGTGCAGGACATCGGACTTGCCCGCTGCCTGACGGAATGGGGAAGGCAGGTTCCCGGCATGAAGCTGGAACTGCACGCCTCCACCCAGATGACGCTTTCCTCTCCGGACGGGCTGGAATTCGCCTCCGGATTCCTGGACCTGAAGCAGGCCGTCCTAGCCCGGGAACTGAGCCTGAAGGAAATCGGGCAATGCGTACGGCATACGGACATACCTCTGGAAGTATTTGTTCACGGGGCGCTCTGCGTGGCCTACTCCGGCCAGTGCCTTACATCGGAAAGCCTGGGCCAGCGCAGCGCCAACAGGGGGGAATGCGCGCAGGCCTGCCGCCTGCCCTATTCCCTGGTTGTAGACGGCAAAGCCGTTCCCCTGGGAGAACGGCGCTACCTGCTCAGCCCCCAGGACCTGTGCGCCATTGACCGCATCCCGGACCTGGTCCGCATGGGCGTAAAAAGCTATAAGATAGAGGGTCGCCTGAAAAGCCCGGAATACGTTGCGGCGGTGACGGCGGCCTATAGAAAAGCCCTGGACGCCGCCTGCGCTGGAATACCTGTGGATGAAATGGTGACCGTACGCGACCGCTACGCACTGCAAATGGTATTTTCACGCGGCTTCTCCACAGGCTGGCTGGACGGAACGGACCACCCGCGTCTGACCCACGGCCGCTACGGTAAAAAGAGGGGCGCTTACGCAGGCGTCATCATGAACAGCGGTCAGGGCTGGCTGGATATCAGACCGGAAGGAGGCATTCCGCTCGCGCCCGGTGACGGCTTCGTCATTGATGCAGGGGAAGACCGCAATGAAGAACAGGGCGGCCGTATCTGGAAAGTGCAGAGAAACCGCCTTTTCTTCCATGGAAAGGCATCCCGTATTGACTGGAGCAGGGTCAGGCCGGGGCAGAAGCTCTGGAAAACGGATGATCCTGCCCTGAACGCGGAGTTGAAAAAAATGCGGGAACACCTGCTGGAAGCCTCCGTACCCCTCCATTTGACATGCACCGGATCCGCCGGGGAGCCTCTGACGGTTTCCTGCCCGGAATACGGGTGTTCCGTGCAGTCCGCACAGCCCCTGCAAACGGCGGAAAAACGCCCGCTGACTCCTGAAGCGCTGAAACAGCAGCTTGGCAGACTGGGAGGAACGGGGTTCCGCCTGGCTTCCGGCGAATCCCGGCTGCCGAACGGGTTGATGCTCCCGCTCAGCATCCTCAACCAGGCAAGGCGCGCCCTCGTGGAACAAATTCAAACGGTCCGGCAGGAGAGGGAAGCCCCCGTTCCCTCCCGTCTTTCCGCGGCTTTCACCCCTTCCGCGCTTCCGGCGGGGGCGGGAGGGGCGGGGGCGCCGCCCCCCCCCGGAAGTATTGCCGTTTGCAGCGGCAGCCCCGGCCGCGCCGCCGCACCTGTCTGTGCTGTGCCGCAGACCGGAACAGATACCTTCCGTTCTGGATGCCGGGGCGGATGCCGTTTATCTGGACTTTGAAGACCTCCGGGACTATGCGGCGGGAGTGAAAGCGGTTCGGCAGCACGCGGACAGCATCCCCGTCTTTCTGGCGACGCCCCGCATCCAGAAGCCGTCTGAAACCGGTTATTTCAAGCTCATGGAACGGGCGGAGCCGGACGGCATCCTCATCCGCAACCTGGGCGCGGCGCAATACTTCCGCCATTCCCCCCTGCGCCGCATTGGGGATTTTTCCCTGAATGTCGCCAATCCGTATAGCGCGGCTATCCTGAAAGAACGGGGGAGGCTGGAATATCTCACCCTCTCTTACGACCTGAACGCGGAACAGGTGGCGGACCTGCTCCGCGCCGCGCCGCCGGAATGGTTTGAACTGACTCTGCATCAGCATATGCCCATGTTTCACATGGAGCATTGCGTGTTCTGCACCTTCCTGTCGGACGGCACCAGTTATAAGAATTGCGGACGCCCCTGCGAACGGCATCATGTGCAGCTGCGTGACCGCGTAGGCCAGCTTCATCCCCTGCTGGCGGACGCCGGGTGCCGGAACACGCTGTTCAACGGACGCGCTCAGACGGGAGCCGGCTTCCTCCGGGGCTTCCGCCGCCTGGGTCTTTCCCGCTTCCGTCTGGAACTGCTGGATGATCCCCCGGAAAAAATACGCCTTCTGGTGTCCCGCTACCGGGAATTGCTGGACGGCTCCTGCACGGCGGCCCGGCTCATCCGGGAACTGGATGTCGCGGAACAGCTCGGCACTACGGAGGGCACGCTCCGGCCCAGGTAATGCTCATTTGAACAATGGTCAATCCCTATTCGGATTCCCGGTTTTAATCATACATGTTTAATATTTTATCACTCTTTAAAAGGATACCCATTTTTCTCCCCATGCCGGCCATCTCCTTTTTCACCTGGTCGCTGGTAATGTTTTTTAAATGGTCCTGCACAAATTCATGCGCCTGCATCATATATTTCTCATCATTCCACATGATGAGAAACCGGCGGTAGCTTTTCATTATTTTAACGAAAGTTTTTTCCTTGCCGGTCAAAGCCAGCAACGCCTGTTGAAAAGCCCTGCTGGTTTTGCTCTTCATTTTGGAATTCCATTTGACATTTTTTGATTCTTCCAGCCACAAATTTAAGAAATTACCGGTAGTCCCTTCCTTGTAAACAGCATGGAGTTTAACCTCAGGGCAGTCGGCAATCAGCTTTTTCCAAAATTGCCGGATGAAAAGTTCCTCTGCTTCGGGCGTACTGTCCGGGCTGACCCCGCAGGCGTACAATTCATAGGGATTCACCTTTTCAGGGTTAATCTTCAAAACATGACCCGCCACGTAATCAATCAGGTTATGTTCACGGGGCATCGCCTTGCTGAACTGGATGAGGTACTCCAGCTTCTTCTTATCGCCCGCACCTCCCGCCTTGATGCCCAAATAACGCGCCCAGGCCGGATAATTGTAAGGATTGGCCCGGCACGCCTCCTGAAGCAGCAGTTCCACATGCTGCGGATTCCGGGAATAAAAAGATAAATCGTACATCAAGGAAGATTCACGGGCCTGGGGGCCCTGCCAGAAAGCGCAGAGGGCGGAGATAATCTGCACGGGGCCTTTCCACGGCAGTTTATTTCCACCATTGGCCCAGTTCCATCCTCCAATGTTGTTGCCGATCAGCCATTGCCCTTTGGGGTGCTTCCAAATAAAAGCGCAATGCCCCGGCTGCCCGATGGGGTACGCCGGGACGCCTTTGGCTCTTAAAAAACCCGCGGCCCCCTTGGAAACGGCTCCGCACACGCCTCCATATTCCGTATAAAGCTGAAGAGTGATGGGCTTGTTATCGTAAAACGCGGCCCCGGCATGGATGCTGATTCCTCTGTGATTCTTTTTACGGTAGGGAATAAATCCGGTAAATTTACCCCCTGCCTGCTCGGGTTTGATATTTTTCCCTTCAATAAATTGCTGGGCCCATGCCAGATCTTCCAGACTCTCTTTTCCTCTCAGAACCACGGCCCACTCCCACGGTTCAAGGCTGTCGGCCTGCGGATAACACCTGCCATGATGATGGGAATCATGGTAAAATCCATACCTGGCTATACATTCCTCTGCCGTGAAAACATCGGCGATGAGACAGGCCCCCAGGGCGATGTTAAGGTCAACTCCGCACAAGTCCCTGTCTGCGCTATTCCACAGACGGTAAAGAATAGCCAGACTGTTCTGCTGAGCATACCCTGCATGGGCCAGTTTCCGGAAAACTTCCGGATGGGAGACAAGCCACCTGGTAAATGTCCGGTCCCGGAGCTCTCTTGTTGAAAACGCCTTTTCCTGGCTGGCATAACGGAAAAATTGTCCGATATGGCACAGTTGCTCCAATTCCGGATGATGTACTATCCGCCGGATTTTTTCCGGTGAAAGAGTACCGGAATCAAGATGTTTCCGGAGTTGATTCCGTACGCCGTCAATGATGACTGAAGAATAATCCGCCCTCAGCAAACTCTCCACGGCGGCGGCATCCCGGGCCCGGGAAACACCAGATACCAGGAACAGGACGCAGCACAACAGCGTTCTCAGCAGGGCGTTCGCGGTCATGGCTGGTTAATCCTCTTTCCCGAGTTTTCTGTGTTCCCGGAGCATCCCGGGAGAGTACAGGAAACGGGTGTCCTTGTCCATACCCCCGGTCCTTTCCAGAAACTCCACCAGCTCCCGGTCCGTCTTGTAGCCGCATTCCCTCAGCCTTTCCAGCGCGCGGCCCCTATTCCCGGGGTGAAGCTCCAGAACGATATTCAACAGGACACCCTCGCTGTTCTCAATATACCAGCGGAAGGACTGCCGGAGGCGGATCAGTTCGTCCACGTTCCGCTCGTACAGGGCCTTCCTGCGCCGTTCCTCTTCCGCACCGCAGGCGGCGAGGTTTTTCGTCTCCCGGTAGCGCCAGTAGGGCAGCGTGTCGACCGGCCTCACGGGATGGAACTTCCCGTGCTCCGCCTCCAGCCCGGCGATGTAGCGGCAAACGGCGGCGCCCTGAAGCATCATCCGCCTGAGGTATTCGAACTCCGCCTCCAGGCAGAACCTCGCGAGTTCCTTCCCTTGCCTGAGCCTCTTGTTCTCCCTGACATAGGTTTGAATTTTGGAAAGATTACAACATGCTTTAAATTTGGTTTCCAGCTCACTTCCGTTGATCCAGATGGAAAAGTTGTCCAGCCGGTAGTCCTGATAGGGGGCCTTGACGACCATGTTGTTGATGAACAGGGCGTTTTCCAGCTCCTCCGGGGTCATTCCGCCGTCCTCGTCAAACAGCTCCCTGTTGAGCACGGGCAGCGCCTGCTGGTAAAAGTCGCCCAGCTTCCCCTGGTCCAGCAGGTCTTTCAGATGCCGCGCGTCCCCGCTAAGCCGTTCAATCCGGATGTCCATGAAGGAGGGCAAATCGTCGTACACAGCGGCTTCTTCCGCGCGGATCCCGACGGAAAAGAAAAGAAACACGGAAAGACAGAGGGAAAGGTAATAGTTCATAAAGAAAATCAGTTGCTTGTTGCGGTGACGATGCCCGGGTCATTTTTGTTCAATCCCTTGAACTTCTGGATCCGGTAGTGCACCGTTCCCGTATCGGGATCGCGCCTGATGGAGAAAACCTGATCCGTGTTGAAATCCCAGAGCACTTTTTCTTTCGTGTACCTGCCGCCTTGGGGTTTATCCGCGCATCCGAATATCTGCCAGCGGCACTTCCACGTCCAGCCGATGGACCCCGAGAACGCGTCAATGAGCGCCGGCGGATACAGGCAGTTGGTGCTGTCATAGACTTCATTGGTGACGGAAACCCGTGCGGGCTCCGGCAAAGGCGCATGCTCGCTGACCAGGGGATGGTCCGGAAGAGGGTCGGGCTCATAACCGGCATGCTGCTCCAGGGAGTAAAGATTGGTGAAGCTGACGTTCAAGGGATACACGCGCAGGATGCGGAGGGCGCTCAGCCCCGCGGTGCATCCCACCTTGGCCGCTTCTTCCTCCGCCTGCCGGAAAGGGCTCTCCGCCCCCGCGTACATCAGCCCCTGGGGCGGGATGAGGGTGAATTCCACCACCTGCTCCACCCCGTCCACCTCAGCTTTCACCTTGAGCGTCTGCCGCGCTTTGGCCAGGGTATTGATGTTGACGATGACTTGATCCGGTTTATTATCTATACTATCAAGCTTGAAATATTCCCCTCCTTCCACGGCGGACCAGTCACACCGGGTGCCTTTGGGAAGTTTTTTGCCGTCCAGCGTGGCGGTCAGGGTGATGTATTCCCGGAGGGTGACGGTCGTTCTTTCTCTGTTGCTTTTGTCTATCTCCTCCTGGGGAGGGTTGCGATCGGGATACCTGAAATATACTTCCGCCGCGCAGAACTGGGTTTTATGCCGTATTTCAACGCCCTTGGACGCCAGCGCGTTGAACGCCAGAAAACAGCAGGCCAAAAACGGGAAAATAAATGTTTTCATAAGAAACGACCAAACATCGTTAAATCCAAAAAACAGATCATTGTCAATCCATATGCCACATAATTAAAAAAATCCCTAGACGGACTGCGGCCCCCCGTATAACGGCATGCCCGGCAGCAGGCCAAAAACCGTTGACGAACGCGGCATGCACCGCCCGCGCCTTGAAGCGGCGCGCAACCCGCCCTATGATGGTTTCCATGGGAATGGGAGACACCTTTTCCCGGAACTTCCGCAAAATGAATCATTCCCTTAAAGACCGCCTGATCCGTCACATGGAAGACGGACGTTACGAACCCCAGAGCAAATCCGAACTGGCCCGCGCCCTGAACGTGGATTCCCGGCAGAAGCTGGATTTCCGCGCCCTGGTGGACCAGATGGAGGAGGAAGGAAAACTCGTGCGGCTACAAAAGGGCAGATACGCTTTAAAGCGGGAACGCCGGAACCTGGTGCATGGCATGATCCGCATCCTGCGCTCCGGCAAGATTCTTTTCCTCCCCAGAAAAGGGGATCCCGCCGCTGCGGCCCTGGGATGGGACACGGAAGCCATTCCGGAGCTGGAACTTAAACCCAACCGTCTGGGTACTGCCCTGGACGGGGACCGGGTGACCGTGCGCGTGGAACGCAAGGCGGCCAGGGGCCGGAGGAATATCCGCAGGGACCGCTTTTCTTCCCCGGATGCCGGCATGAAAGCCCGCGTGGAGGAAGTGACGGAACGCGCGCGCTCCCGCTGGCTTGGCGTCTTCCGCACCGGAAAGAACAAGCCGGGCCGCGTGCTGGGGGACGGCGTAAGCTCTCCGTCATCCATTGAACTGGCGGAAAAACCCGCCATGGAGGTGCTTCCCGGCCAACTGGTTTCCGTGGAACCCGTAACCTGCGGTGAGGAAAAGAAAGCCCCGCGCGGGAAAATCGTGGAGGTGCTCGGCTATCCGGACGAGCCCCACGTGGACATGGAAGCCGTTATCAGAAAATATGGCCTTTCCGCGGAATTTCCCGCCTCCGTGCTCCGGGAACTGGAAACGCTGCCTCAAAACCCTTCCCCCGGGGAACTCGCCCGCCGGGAAGACTGGACGGACCGTACCGTCATCACCATTGACCCGGCAAGCGCCCGGGATTTTGACGACGCCATTTCCATCACGGCCACTCCGTCCGGCTGGACGCTGGCCGTTCACATTGCGGACGTCTCCCATTTCGTCAGGCCCGGCGGCGCGTTGGATGGGGAAGCCCTGCGCCGCGGCAATTCCACGTACCTGCCGGACCGCGTCCTTCCAATGCTCCCGCCCCGCCTTTCCGACGATTTGTGCAGCCTGCGGCCGGATGTCGTGCGCCTGACAAAAGTATGCGAAATGAAATTTGATCAAAAGGGGAAGATGCTCCGTGCACGCTTTGCGGACGCTTTCATCCGCAGCAAGGCGCGCCTGACCTATCAGGAGGCCTTCGCCATGCTGAAGGGAAACGACAAGGGGGAAGTTCCCTCCACGGTGCGGGAAGCCTGGAATCTGGCCTCCATCCTGCGCCGCAACCGCTACGCCAAGGGAGCCCTGGATCTGGACTTCCCGGAAGTGAGAGCCGTTATGGACAAGGACGGCCGCGTGACGGGCATCATCACGGAAGAGTACGATGAAAGCCACCAGCTTATTGAGGAGTGCATGCTGGCCGCCAACGAAGCCGTGGCCCTGGCCCTGAAAAACGGGAACCGTCCCACCATCTACCGTGTCCACGAAGAGCCGGATTCCTCCAAACTGTTTGAATTCGGCCAGTTGTGCAAATTGTACGGGTATCCCGTCCACGATATCGGACAACGCCAGTACCTGAATGAACTGATGAAGTCCATCAAGGGTTCCCCGGACGAGCAATTGCTTAAGCTGGCGCTCCTGAAAAGCCTGATGAGGGCCAGGTACGACACGGAGCCCCTGGGCCACTACGGCCTGGCCACTCCCAATTACTGCCACTTCACCAGCCCCATCCGCCGTTACGCGGACCTGGTGGTTCACCGCTCCCTGAATCCCCTGCTGGCCAATCCTCCCAAAGGAGCCAAAGGAGCAGGCAGCGCAGGCAGGCTGGAGGAAGACGCGGAACACATTTCAGAGACGGAACGCATTTCCGCCAGCGCGGAAAAGGACGCGAACCGGATGAAACTCTTCGAATGGCTGGAAGGCCAGTGCTACACGGAGCACCCGGAAGTGCACGAAGCTCTGGTTACGGAAACGCGCCACTTCGGCGTGCTGCTGGAAATACCGCGCCTCCAGATTAAGGGGCTGGTCAAGCCGGACAAGCTTCCCGGCGGCCGCTGGGTGTATGAGGCGTTCGCCAGCCGCTGGAAGAACGACCATGGTTCCGTGCTGTGCGCGGGGCTGCGCGTTCCCGTCATTCCCGTGAAAGTGGACAGGGAGCAGCAGTGGGCGGATTTCTCCATCGTCTCACGGGAGAAACCGCGGCAAACGGGAAAAACGGCCTTCCCCGCCAAACAGGAGAAGGGCACATCCGGCCACGGGCGGCGGAACCGCTGACGGCATACGCCCGTATATGGAAACAATCCCATACGGGAGTCAAATCCGATTCTCCCTGCAGCAGAATCAAATCTGCATTATCCTACACAATTTTTCTTGAAGTAAATTGTATTTTTCATGTATAGAATAACTGTTGTTTACTTGTGAATCCGACCTCACGCCTATGAATTCAGGACGCTGACTCCGTAAGTAAGCACCATATGAATGCTGAATGCCAAGGTCCGCTCCCGGGTCTGGAGCGGACCTTTTTCCCGGAAGCCTGTCATGAAGAAACGGGAAGGGCCAACAAGGGTGTCCAATTTACATGACAGCCATTCAGCGCCTCCCCGAACGCACTCCCTTTAATTACGCCGATCTGACCGATTACCGCGAAGGGCAAATCACCAGTCTGGCCCTTATTCGCTCCAAAGGAGTCAACATGACCATTCTGGCCTTTGACAGCGAACAGCTCCTTCCCACTCACCAGACGCCCGGTCCTGCACTGATACAGATTCTGGACGGGACGGCGTACTTCACCGTGGGCAATGAAGAAGTTATTCTGCCCCAGGGAAAGAGCCTCCTGATTCCCTCCGGAGTGCCTCATTCCGTCATTGCCCGGGAACGGTTCAAAATGCTGGTTACTTCCATCCTGCCGTTGGACTGACCGGGAAGCCCTCCCCTGAAGATAACGAAGAACCATTCCGGGGAATTGCCACCTGGACATGGATCTGCGGCAAAACCATTCTTTCCAGGCTTCTCCTGACACGGGAATCACGCAGATACGCAACATGCCGGAACAGGAGGACGGGCGGAAACGGCCTGCTCAGGCCTGGGCCTTTTCTCCTGCGGCCAGCGCCTCAAAACGGGCCAGCACCCAGCAAAGATCGGAAAGGCGGTTCAGGAACAGGGCCGTGTTCACGTTGCTCAGGGCATGATCCAGCCTCAACGCCACCACACGGCGTTCCGCACGGCGGCAGACGGAACGGGCCAGGTCCAAATACGCGGAGCCCAGCGATCCTTCCTTGCCCGGGCGGGCCCAGCCTTTGAAACGGATGTCGCATTCCTTTTCCAGCAAATGGGCCTGTTCCTCCAGCCATGCCACATCTTCCGCCGTAATGCGGGCGTACCCCTTGGCGTCATATTTGGGCAAATCTTCCTCCATCGTGGCCAGTTCCCCCATGGCCCCCACCAGGCGCGCCTGGACGCCGTCCAACATCTCCACCGTCCGGGAGCTTACCCCGGAATGGCGCACCACGCCAATCAGGGAATTTAATTCATCCACCGTTCCGTAAGCTTCAATGCGCGGCGCTGTCTTGGGACTCCGCCTGCCGAACATCAGGTCCGTTTCGCCGCTGTCTCCACGTTTGGTGATTACGCTCATACCATGTACCCTACCATGCCCGCGCCGTCCTGCACGCAAAAAAGAAGGCATATTCCGGAGCGGGAGCCAGCGCCATCTTTCCCGGCATATACCGCACTCTCTATTCTTTTGACATGCAATAAAAACCATATAAGAAGAATGAATAAATGCTTCGTCTTCTCGCCGTTTTCCTCCCTCTCTTCATCAGCTTCCTCTTTGAGGCATGCTCTAAACAGGGAAGCGCCCTGCTGCCCGGAGAAATAATCGTGAACGCATCGGAACTGCCCGGCCCCATACAGGAATGGAAGACGGATTTGGCCTGTGAAAGATGTCTGACCATCAATCTGGACAATCCGTCCCTTCCCTGGTTCCGCATCGCTGAGGGCATATCGGAGGCTTATGCGCATGGCGTGAATAATCTCCGTTTGAAAAGAGGGGATGCCATCGCGTCCGCCTTTGGAAATGGAATTTGCTGGGATCTTCCCATCTCCACGGATATGGCCCCAGAATCTGATCCGGAATCTGAAAAAGACATGAACCCGGACACTCCCTGCCTTCCCGACGGTGCCATTCTGGAACATCCTTTCCGTGAAAATGATTTTCTTGTTTTCAGCAAAACACCTTCCCGGAAACCCGTTTATCCCATCGTGAAATTTATCCGGTCCCCTTACCCGGAAAGAGGGAACTACCAGCTTGTTTACTGGCGTATCCAGAAAAAACCATCCGGTCCATCCCGGAAAAACGACCTTCAGGCTTTCTCCAATATGGCAAATGAACATATCAACCAGCGCAGAGCATTCATTTTCCTCATTGAGAACGAAACACCCTGCGGAGAAGTATTCGACTATCTGAATGCCATTGACGGGAGAGACACGCTGGTGGGCGTAACCTTTTCCCGTGAAAATGAATAACGTCTCCCAACAAGGATTCATCAGGGCTTTCCTCCCCCCGCTCCTCCTCATCATGACACGTCAGGCCGTTTGAAACTTTTCCCAACGGCTGTACAACCCCTGCATGACTCGGACCAGAGATGAATTGGCGGCGGAAACCGCACCATCCGTCAAAGCGCCTCTCTGGACGCGAGACTACATCCTGGCCTGCTGCGCCAACTTAATGACGGGGCTGGCCTTCTATGAACTGGTGCCCGTTCTCCCGCTGTATCTGACGGGGCAATTGCAGGTCTCCTCCGGCTGGCTGGGCTGGATTATGTCCATTTATGTTCTGGCCGCCATTATCTCCCGCCCCTGGTTCGCACACCGGGTGGATACCGGAGACCGCAAGAAGATTTACATCACGGTTTACATTATGCTGGCCCTGTCCTTTTCAGGGTATGCTGCGGCCGCCACCGCCCTGGCGTTTTTCCTGACGCGCTTCATACAGGGCCTGATCTGGGGAGGCATGACCACCTCCGGCCCGACAATGGCAGTAGATATCATCCCCCCTGCCCGCCGCGGGGAAGGCCTGGGCTTCTTCGGCATGACAATGACGCTGGGCATGTGCCTGGGCCCCGTCATCGGCCTTCAGGTATATCAGCAGTACGGCTTTTACGTGATTACCTGGAGTTCCCTGCTCCTGTGCCTGGCCGGGGCGGGCATTGCATCTCTCATCCGTGTTCCCGGGAGCCCTGTTCAGGAGCCCGTGTATGAAACGCCTAAAAAGGTACTGGACCGTCTGGTGCTGCGCGTAGGCATTCCGCTGGCGGTGAACGTGATGATCGCCACCTTCTCCTATGGCGTGGTGGCCGTGTATTCCGCCCTGTACGGAGAAATGCACGGATTCAAATACGCCGGGCTGTTTTACGCGCTGATGGGGCTGGGCATGCTGGTCTCCAGGTTCATGGTAGGCAGGCAAATCGACCGCGGACGCGTGGCGGAGCTTTCCGTCATCTCCCTGGGCATCCTGACCGTCAGCTTCGGCGCGCTGGCGCTGGCGCCGCTGGAATGGATTTATTACGCTTCCGCCATCCTCATCGGCTTTGGTTTCGGCATTTTCATCCCCACGTTCCAGACTATGAAGCTGAACATGGCAGACCGCGGCCACCGTGGAGCCGTCAACTCCACATTTTTCACCGCTTTTGACATCGGGGTGGGAACAGGCATGTTCCTGGGAGGCAAAATTTACGCGTACCTGAACCTGAACTGGGCCTTCGGAGCGGGAGCCCTGCTGAATCTGCTGGCAATCGTGTATTTTTACCGCATTTCCCTGGACCACTACCGGAAAAATAAATTGGGCGTGGATTCGGATTGATTTTCCTTCCATCACTCCTGTTCCGGGATGGAAAAAACATCAATTTCCCGTTTGGCTGAAGGCCTCACGCGCAGCAACCGCGGATTCCAGGCCAGGGAAATACTGCGGGACAGCCCGTCCAGCGCCGGATGAGTAACCTTGACAAATCCTTCCCCCAGTTCTTTTTCCGCCATGCAGGGCAGGATTGCCATGAACGCTCCGCTCTTCAACATGCGGGCCGCAAAAGGAAAAGATTGCGTTTCACAGTGCACCCGCAGCCTGATGCCGAACTCAGCGCAATTCCTTTTCAGCAACGCATGAAACCCGGAACCGCTCCCCAGCGTTGCCAGGGGGAACATTTCCAGCAGGCGGAGAAAATCCTCCTTCTTCCCCCGCGCCTTTTTCCCGGCCAGGGCTGCAGGAACGTACAGCGCATAATCCATGGAGCAAATGACCCGGCTTTCCAACCCTTCCGCCTCCAGCGCGCTGGTACGCACAATACCGAAGTCTATATCCATATTCTGGAGCTTAGAGGGAATCTCCCTGTGGCGGAGGTTCTCCAGCGCGAAAAGCCACGGCAGCCCCCGTTTCTGGATACTCGCCAGCACGGGAGCCACCACCCAAGCATGCAGGCTGTCCCCGGCTCCGATAGTGAACCGGTAGGGCAGATTCCGGCTCCGGCTTTTAAAATCATCCAGCAGGCACAGGCTTTCACTGGCCAGCCTCACCAGCTCCCACCCGGCTCCGGTAAGAGCCAGCACTTTCCCGCGGCGGCTCGCCAGTTCCACACCGAAGAATTCCTCCAATTCCTTAATCTGCCGGGAATACAGGCTCTGCCGCGCACTATCCCCCCGGGCGGCAGCAGCAATGCTCCCGGCCTTGGCCACTTCTATCAAGGTTTTCAATCGGTCCAGGGACAGTCCCCGTTCTGCTCAAACATAACTTTATAGTTATATAATATGAATACTTATATAATGCAAGAGTCAACAAATGCGTTATGGTGACAAGGTCACAGGACGCGAAGGCGCTTTCCGCATATCTCCGCGCCCCTCAACCAAAAGAATAAAACCATGATCACCATTGACGGAAAATACACGGAAGCCCGCGTGTTCACGGATGAACTGGAAGACCTGGCCCGCACCCAGATCAGGGACGTCTGCAACCACCCCACCTTTGAAGGAAGCCGGGTGCGCATCATGCCGGACGTGCACGCCGGAGCCGGCTGCGTCATCGGGTTCACGGCGGACTTGGACACGGAGACCCTACGGATAAGGTAATTCCCAACCTGATCGGCGTGGATATCGGCTGCGGAGTGCTTACCGCCAGACTGTCCGGACTGCCGGATTTTTCCAGCTTTGACGCACGCCTGCGCGAGCGCGTTCCGTCCGGGATGCATGCCCGTCCCTCCGTTCATCAAGCCTTGCTGGACGACCCGGAACTGGATGAAGAAATCTCCCGCATCTGCATGGACGTGCTGAGAACGGACAAAGACAGGCACCGCCGCTCCGTAGGGTCTCTGGGAGGAGGCAACCACTTCATTGAAATAGCGCAAGGGAAAGAGCACGCTTTCCTGTGCATCCACTCCGGTTCCCGCAATTTCGGTCTGAAGATTGCGGAACGCTACCAGAAAATCGCCGTGGATACTTGTCCGGACGCCTATCTTAAAGAACGCAAGAAAGGACTCTGCTACCTTCAGGGAGAAAATACGCTAAACTACATGCGGGATATGAAGGTGGCTCAGCGCTTCGCAGCCCTGAACCGCCGCGTGATACTGCATGAACTGCTGGATGATGCAGCTGATCTGGAAAGTTTCGACACCGTGCACAACTACATTGCGGAAGACCAAATCATCCGCAAGGGAGCCGTCCGGGCCGGACGCGGAGAAAAACTCATCGTTCCCCTGAATATGCGTGACGGCTCCGTCATCTGCATCGGCAAAGGAAATGAAGAATTCAATTCCTCATCTCCGCACGGCGCAGGCCGCAGCATGTCCCGCAAAAAGGCTAAAGCCAATCTTTCCCTGGAGGAATTCGAGGCTTCCATGCAGGGTATTTTCTCCACCTGCGTTTCCCGCGCTACGCTGGATGAAGCGCCAATGGCCTACAAGGATGGCGAGAGCGTGCTGGACAACATCCATGAAACGGCGGAAATCGTGGAACGCATCAGGCCCGTATATAACTTCAAGGCACCCGAATAGCAGGCGTCCCAATACCCGCCCCTCCCGGAATATGATTTTCCGGGAGGCTTTTCCCAAACCTCCAAAACACGGTCAGGAACGCCCGGCAGCATAAATCAACTTATAAGGTTCCGCCGTCTGAATCGGGATGGCGTACACTTTAGAGGTATCATTCCATTCCACGCCGGAAACGTCAAACTTCTGACGGTCATAATAACCTACCACCTTTCCATTGGTCACTACACAGAAAGCGGCTGCATTTTCCCCATTCCGCACAATAATCATGTTATCCTTTTTGGAGGCGCTTACAGACGGGCTGAGTTTTGCGTTCTGCTTGTATTTGGTCCAATAGCCGTTGAGCTGGGCCCCATGCAGATTCTGCCCCCACAAATTGACCGTCTTTCCATGCTGATGCAGGAAGGCAATGCGGAATTTCGGTTTGGGGTACCGTTTGGCGGCAATGCGGGCCTTGGATGCCCGGGCCATTTCCTCTGTCATTTTAAAACTGTAATCCCCATATTGATGCCCCTTGCGGTCAATCGGGACAAACCAATTAAAAATTTCAAAGTCATCGGTAAAGTCCGCCCTGCTGATATTGCAAATGCGTTCATACAAGGCCAAATGGGCTTCGGAAACCTCATACGCCTGCCTGGAAAGCGGCTTGCGCCGCAATGATTCAAACAGCCTAGGATAAAATTCGGGATTGATTCCCAGCTTATGGAAATACAGATAGAAGGAATATTGAGCAAAACCCCATTTGGCCCAGCCGTTCAAATCATGGAACGGCATGCCCTTTACCGCTTCTGAAAGCAGGTATTTGCACGGGTTTTCCATATCGGAGGCCTGCTCATTGCCATTAATGGCATTGGTCACCTAGTCCAGAATCAGCTGGGCAAAAAAATTGTTGGAACTTTCCGACATGCTGCGCCAGTTGAACGGATGCTGGTAGCAATGACCGATTTCATGCCCGATTCCCCAAAGGCGGTTTCCCTGAAGAACTCCAGGAGCGAGCACTTCATTTTTCAGCGTATTTCCCTGATCTCCAATACTGTAGCCGCAGTAATACCAGGTTGCAAACATATGGGCTCCTCCTTCTACGGAAACGCCAAGCTGCCGGTTATTGTGCGGCTGGGGATACTTGTCAAATCCCATGATTTTCCACATGGCCTTGACGCTTTCATCCCATACCCTGACGGATTTCGTAATGGAATCCGGACTGTAATCTTTCAGGTACTTTGTGTGAAGAATCATCATGGAATTCCGCCCAACGATATCGAACATGCTATGCGGGGCGTTGCTGATCATACGCTTCCAGTCCTTGTCCGTGTGCCTCGTCACGTCAAAATATCCATTCACTATGCCGCTTCCCACAGGAATATGCACCGTTATCGGCTTCTTGGGCGTGCTGATATCGGTGTGATACATCACGTAAAGCAATCCCGAACGGTTGATTCTAATTTTGTTTACCCCTTCATTCAAAGGATAGGAGGAAGACTCTATTCCCGCTGGAGAAACGGAGGCCAGCCCAATATCTTCTCCATGGGTAGGTCCTACGAACACAAGAATTTCATCTCCTTTCTCCGCGACAATTCCGGTAGGATTGTCAAATTTGTTCAGGGCGTTGATATTTCTCACCTTCGCAGCAAACTCCGGATGGCTGTAAGCCTTATAGGAAGCAATGCGGAATTCTTTGTCTTCATAATCGCCGGATTTTATTTTCTTCGCAATCATCTGCAAAAACTCCGGAAGAGCCTTGAGGTCCGTCAAGGTACACCTGGGATTGATGGAGGAGCAGCTCGTGTCCTTAAATACTTTCAGCAATTTCCGGTTAAGTACGGACTCCACCCTTTTGTAAAAGCTGATTTCCCGTACGGTAAAAGACGGAGAGGAACCTTCGGGATAATCAACCGTCAACCTGATTTTCCGAACCTTTTGAAGAGGCTTTTTAAATCTGATCATCCTGGAGCCGCCGATATCGAATTTTCCAAGGTCCTTCCAAGACGAGCCGGACATGGCGGACACGGCAATTTCATTGAAATCGGCTCCGGAAAAAATGATGTAATGAATGGTCTCCGGCACTTCAAACACAAATTCCCCCTCCACATGATGCACTCCGGGAACATGCCAGTTGGCGGATTCCATAGAGCCGTCCACAGCCTGCTTTACGGAATGATTGCCGGAATAGGGGGACTGGGAGGAAGCAGCTTCTTTCACGTGGAGCAAAATGTCTTCCGGAACATCCAGCGAAGGATATTTTGCCGCGAGGGATTTATTTACGGAGATTGTCAGAAAAAGGAAAAATAAAAAAATGGAAAGAAAAATGGAATCTTTTCTCATACACTACATTAATATTTAATGATACTATACATGATTTCCAGCGTTTTTTTTCATGCTTTTCATGTTATAGTACAAAAATTCCCTCATGCGGGGACGGGAATTCCCATCTGCTTCCTGGCAAATTCTTTCATGGATCACCATGGAATATTATGCCATGCTTCTCTCCATGAACGAAGGCCGGCCCTGTCATCAATCAGTAAACAAACGGGTCAAATGGCTTGGCGCTCTGGTCGTCCTTCTTTTTCTCCTGGGCACGGGGCTGTTTTCCTTTTTATGGAATGTTCCGCTGAATACGTTAAGGCCCGCCCACGCCATCGCAGCTCCTTCCGCCATTCTTGTCAGGGAAAATTCTTCCCCGGAACGCTGCCGCATGGCTCTGGAACCCTCCTTCCTGGCCAGCATCCAGCCTTTCCTGAAACACTATGTGGAAACCGTCACCAATGCCGGACGCCTCGACTTCTCCAGCCATGTCCCGCAAGAGGTGGAAATACGGATGGAGGGGCTTTCCATCGGCCTGAGCCCTTCTCTGGCCGTTTTCAACTTCCGAACCAAATACGGATTCAGCATGCAGACAAGCAGAAAACCGGACGCCTCCGACCGGGCTATTTACCAGTGGCTGAAAAACAGGATGAAGGCGGAAAAACGGGAGAAATAAGGAAATATGGACACAGGTATCGAACGGAATGAACCCGCTGTTGTCTAATCATTTACCTTTCCGGAAAAGCCGGGGGACAGCAGTTGCCCGGCCCAGGGAGCCGCTGCTCCCGCACCGGAAGGCGACTCCATACAGCGTTTATGAAGCGTATTTACCACGGACCATGGACACTGGCCGGACTGGCATGCGCCATTTTGGCCGCAGTCGCCATGCTCTCCTTTTTTTCCTGCGGGGAAAAAGGCCAGGCAAGCAGTAATGACAAACCTCATATGGACAACAAGGATTTAAAAACGATTTACCTGGCGGGAGGCTGTTTCTGGGGAGTGGAAAAATACTTCTCCCTGATGCCCGGCGTTAAGGAAACGGAAGCGGGATATGCCAACGGCTCCACGGCTTCTCCCACGTATGAAGAAGTATGCAGCGGGAAAACGGGCCATGCGGAAACGGTAAAAGTAGTATTTGACCCGGAAGAACTCAGTCTGCCCTTTCTTCTGGAACGGTATTACTCCATTATTGATCCTGTTTCCGTCAACAAACAGGGAAACGACAGGGGAATTCAATACCGCACGGGCATCTATTACGCGGATGAGAAGGACAAACCTGTTATAGAAACGTCCCTGAAAAGGCTCCAGCAGCACTTCAGGCAGCCTCTGGCAATTGAAGTTCAGCCCCTCCGCCAATTTTCACGGGCGGAAAAATATCATCAGCGCTATCTGGATAAAAACCCTGGCGGATACTGCCATATTCCACCCGCCAAATTCCGGGAAGCGTCCCAGACCCGCGAAAACGAACCTGTTTACCGGAAAAAATCGGACGAAGAGCTGCGCCGCGTCCTGACACGCGAGCAATTTGCCGTCACGCGGAATAATGCGACGGAACCTCCCTTCCGCAATGAATATTTCAATAACGACAGACCTGGCATTTATGTGGACGTCACGACAGGCGAACCTTTATTCCTGTCCACAGACAAGTTTGATTCAGGCTGCGGCTGGCCCAGCTTCTCCCGCCCCATCAAAGAAGAACTGATTCAGGAAAAACAGGATTTCTCCCACGGCATGAGGCGCACGGAAGTCCGCAGCAAAACGGGAGATGCCCACCTGGGCCACGTTTTCACAGACGGCCCGAAGGAACAGGGCGGACTGCGCTACTGCATCAACAGCGCCTCCCTGAAATTCATTCCTGAACAGGACATGGAAGCACAGGGTTATGGAAAATACCTTCCCCTGCTGCACCGGGAAGGAACAGACAGGAAAGCTGCGGAAAAATAATCCGGAGAAAAAGCAGGGGAGGCCAATCCTTCTTCTCCATTAATCTTTTACAACACGGAGGAACAAATGCGGCCCCGGGAGAACAAGCACCATGTCCTCTTCACGAAATACGGGCAGCCCGTTCATTCCCCAAGTTCTGCGGTCAAGCAGACGGCTTCCCTCCATGCCGCTACCGATGAATGAATACTATACAGTCGGCAGCGGCATGGAGGGTTCGGGTTGCTGAGGCAATGCGACTTGCGGCAAGTACCGTTTATCTACATGCCGTTTATTAAAATAGCGGCGGATGACGTTTTTTTGTTTAAAAAAATGAGTTTTTAAAAAACGCGGGGAATTTTTCTTCCGGAAAAGCGCCCGGAAATTTTCCGGGCATTACTGTACAATCGTAACGGGCGTGCCTACCTTAACGGTTTTGAAAAGCGGCACGCAGGAAGAACGGGTCATGCGAATGCACCCATGGGACTGCGGCGTCTGGAAAACAGGGCCTACGTGCATCCCAATGCCGCTGTCCGTCAGCCGCATGAAGTAAGGCATGGAGGCATCATACAAATTGGAAACATGATGCACTGCCTTTTCCGTAATGCGGAAATGGCCCACGGGCGTGCGGTGGGAAGCCTTACCCACGCAAACGGGAAAATCCATGGCTACCTCATCCCCCACCATCAACTGGCCCCTTTGGCGTCCGCGGCTGATCACCACGCGCGTATTGCCCGGGGTGGCCTTTTTCATGATATCGGGATTCATCCATTCGTCGTGCACCTCCGTATAATCAATTCCTGCTACAACCACCCTCGCGTGCGGTCCGTAGGAGGTCATGGGTACGGTTGCAGGCACGGTCAGGGGAACCATGCGCAAATTCTCTTCCTGCGGGCCAGAACAGGCAGCCAGCGCCAACGCTCCCGCTATGATTGATAAGATGTTTTTTGCGTTCATCATCTTGAAACCTTTCACAGGGTTGGACAATACTGCGGACTCATTTTCAATGTTCCATGACGCACTCCATGATTCCTGCGGCGTGCATGGAGAAAAAATGCCGGAAAAAGCGGCAGCCCCGGTTCAGAGAAAAATTTCCCCGGCTTCGGAAGGGGGGGAAAAATCCGCCCTCCGTCACACAGAGTCCTTGCCTTATCACATTTGGCCTGTATAGTACCCGCGACTGCCAGGAGGGCAGCCGCCTGTTTACAGTTAACCCTCTATTCCGCATCATGACCAAGATTGCCAAGAGTACGTTCACCACGGGAACCGGAACCCCGGGACAGTTTTATTCACTGCCAGCCCTGGCGGAAAACGGCTATCCCCGCCTGAACCGCCTTCCCGTTTCCATCCGGATCGTTCTGGAATCCCTGCTCCGCAATTGCGACGGCCTGAAAGTGACTGAAAAGGACGTGGACAACCTGGCCTCCTGGAATGCCAACAATCCCGGTTCCTATGAAATCCCGTTTACGGTAGCCCGCATTGTCCTGCAGGACCTGACGGGCGTCCCTCTTCTGGTGGACCTGGCGGCCATGCGCTCCGCCGTAGCAGGATTGGGAAAAGACGCCTCCGTCATTGAACCTCTGGTCCCCGTGGACCTGGTGGTGGACCACTCCGTCCAGGTGGACTGGGCAGGATGCACGGATGCTCTGGAAAAGAACCTGGACATTGAATTCCAGCGCAATGCGGAACGCTACGAATTCCTCAAATGGGGCCAGCAGGCCTTTCAGACTTTTTCCGTGGTTCCTCCGTCCGTGGGCATTGTCCACCAGGTCAATCTGGAATACCTGGCGCAGGGCGTGATGGAAAAGGATGGCGTTTACTTCCCGGATACCCTGGTGGGAACGGATTCCCATACCACGATGATTAACGGCATAGGCGTTGTGGGCTGGGGTGTTGGCGGCATTGAGGCGGAAGCCGGGATGCTCGGCCAGCCCGTCACGTTCCTGGTGCCGGAAGTAGTGGGCGTCCATATGACGGGAGAACTCCGCGAAGGAGTGACCGCCACGGACCTGGCGCTGCATGTCACCCAGATGCTGCGCAGCCACGGCGTCGTAGGCAAATTTGTGGAATTCTTCGGAGACGGGGCGGCGGCCCTGCCTCTGGCAGACCGGGCTACCGTAGCAAACATGGCCCCGGAATACGGCGCCACCATGGGCTTCTTCCCCATGGATGAACGCTGCTCCGACTATCTGCGCCAGACAGGCAGGAGCGAAGAAGCCATCACTACGTACGAAAACTACTTCAAGGCACAGAACCTGTGGGGAATGCCCCGTAACGGAGATCTGGACTACACGGACCAGCTGGAACTGGACCTGTCTGCCGTGGAACCAGCCGTCTCCGGCCCCAGACGCCCGCAGGACCACATTCGCCTGAACTCCATCAGGGACAGCTTCCGCAAGCTTGTCAGCATGCCCGTGGCGGAAGGAGGTTACGGCAAGAAGGAATCTCCGGAGGTCACGGTTTCCATGCACTCCCCGGCGGGCGTCCCCGTTCCGGTGGACGGCTTCAGCCAGGAAGCGAAGCTGAAAGACGGCAGCATCCTCATCGCCGCCATCACCTCCTGCACCAACACATCCAACCCGGGACTGATGCTTGCCGCCGGGCTGCTCGCCAAAAAAGCGGTTGAACGGGGGCTGAACGTGCCTCCGCACGTGAAAACGTCCATTGCTCCGGGTTCCCGTATCGCCTCCGATTACTTTGCAACCAACAGCCTCCAGGAATCCCTGGACGCTCTGGGCTTTGAAACCGTCGGCTACGGCTGCACCACCTGCATCGGCAACTCCGGGCCGTTAAATCCGGAACTGGAACAGGCCGTCCGGGACAATGACATTGTAGCGGCTTCCGTCCTGTCCGGCAACCGCAACTTTGAAGCCCGCATCCATGCCTCCATCAAGACCAACTTCCTGATGTCCCCTCCCCTGGTCGTCGCCTTTGCGCTGGCCGGCCGCGTGGACATCGACTTCCAGACGGAACCGTTGGGCACGGACCGCAGCGGGAACCCCGTATTTCTGAAGGACATCTGGCCCAGCTCCGGGGAAATTGCGGAAGCCGTTGCCAAATCCCGCAACCCGGAAGCATACCGGGAGCTTTACACCATCACGCCGGACAGGAATCCCCGCTGGGCGGCCGTATACGCGCCGGAAGGCTCTGTCTTCCAGTGGAATGAACAATCCACCTACATTCAGGACCCTCCTTTCTTCAGCGGCTTCAACGGCCAGCCCCGCACACTGGCGGATATCACGGATGCCCGCCCCCTGGGCATTTTCGGCGATTCCGTAACCACGGACCACATCTCCCCTGCCGGAGCCATCCGGGAAACAGGGCCCGCAGGGCTGTACCTGCAGGGCATGGGAGTGGACAGAAAAGATTTCAACTCCTTCGGCTCCCGCCGCGGAAATGACCGCGTGATGACCCGCGGCACCTTCGCCAATGTCCGCATTAAAAACCTGATGGTAAACGGCACGGAAGGCGGTTACACGCTGTATTTCGGCAACCGCGCCGTTCCCGCCCCGGACAAGGAAATAATCCCTGCCGCGGGAACGCCCGCCTTCATCTATGATGCGGCCATGGCCTACGCTCAGGACGGCGTTCCGCTCATCGTCATCGGCGGAGAAGACTACGGCATGGGTTCTTCCCGCGACTGGGCGGCCAAGGGCACGAATTTGCTGGGCGTCAAAGCCGTCATCACCAAGAGTTTTGAGCGTATCCACCGCTCCAACCTTATCGGCATGGGCGTCCTGCCCCTCAACTTCGCCGACAAGGCGGATTATGACCGCATCACTCCGTTGAAGGACGCCACCTTCTCCATCCTGGGCCTGAACAACGGCATCGCTCCGCGCCAGCAGGTCACCCTGCGCGTACAGCCCGCGGATGCGGAAGCATTTGACGTGCCTGTCATCGTCCGCATTGATACGCCTATTGAAAAAGAATACTATCTGGCGGGCGGCATCCTGCAATATGTCCTTACCCAAATCCTCAGATAACGGGATATGTGCCGGGCGTTCCCGGTACGGCTTCCCCTCGCGGACGGGCCCCTTCCTCCCGAAGGCGCGGCCCGTCCGCCTCATCCGCACCGGATATACCTGCAACTTCACGGCACGGCCTGATTAGTTCATCCGAACTAATTCCAAATTCTTCTTGCAATCCTTCCAGGCTGTTCCTAGAACAAACGCATGGAATATAGATTTGTCTGGACGGGCTTTTTTACCGTATTCGCCGCCCTGACGTTCTGCAGCTGTTCGCAGAACGACAAAATGAGGCCGCCGGCCGTCTCCTTTAAAATTCAAAAGGCGCCGGTAGTTCCCCGCACACCCGGCCAGATGGGCCGTGAAGTAGGCATTAAAGTTTCCTACATGCCCAAAAACACGTATGCCCGCAAGCGCGCATCCTCCATGCGCCCCCGCTTCATCACCATCCACAGCACCGCCAACCCCAAAGGAGACGCCAATGCCCACTCCCGTTACCTGAACAGCGGCAAATCCCGCAGTCTGAACTGGCACTTTACTGTGGACCAATTCGGCGCCTACCAGCACATCCCCACTACGGAAACCGGCCACCATGCGGACCATTCCGGACCGGGAGACCAATACTCCGTAGCCATTGAAATGTGTGAATGCACCACGCATAACCCTGTCGTCATCTACAACAAGACGGCCAAGCTGGCGGCGCTGCTGATGATGCGCTACAACGTCCCCCTGCGCAACGTAGTGCCTCACAACTACTGGTCCGGCAAGAATTGCCCCGCCCCGCTGATGACTAATGGGCGCCCCGGGTACAAATGGAGCTGGTTCATTTCCCGCGTGGATTATTACTACCGCTGCCTCCAGGCAGGAAGATAATACTGCCGCATATGCCGCACGCCCCTTTGCCGCTTCCGGCATAAAGAAGGCAGGAAATGTTTCAGGAAAGAACAGGAATCACTTCTTTCCCTGAAAATATGCATTGGCTGAACACCGGGAATTCAGCGCATCTCCGGCTCGCGGAAAGCAGGATCCGCCTCCATTGATACGGCTAATGTACACGGCCGTAAAAGACGGCAAATAACACCCGTCCGGGAACAATCTTCATCAACATCAAAATCCGGAACACGGACCGGGAATAAGAAATAGTGCTGAAAGCTTTTGATGCCTCCTGAACCACCCCGGAACAGGTTATTTGACCTGAATCCGATTCACCGGTCCCATCCTCTCCGGATGGATCGAAAAAGACTGCGGGAGACTCAACATCAACAGGGAAACTTGAAAACCATGAAGCGCTTTCACAGGATGCTCAGATGCGGACCATCGAAGCCAGCAGCTTCTTACCCGCCATATGGAAGCATTGAGGGAACAATCCGGCACCATGTTCATGGAAAACCAGCAGGAACTCAAACTGAAAGGCTCCAGAGAAAACAGCCTCCTCATGCCAGAAACATGGCATTTTAGTGGAATCCCGGCCCCTCGGCATACCAGAATCTCCCATTTTATCCCGTATGGCGGATAAATATAAAGGGCCCGCAGCTCAACTGTGCCTTTGCTGAACGCCGCAGCATGGCGGCATGCCCCCGGTAAAATCCACGCCTTCGGGCGGAATTAAAGCCAATCCGGGCATTTTCAACTTCTCCCGAGATGCGAAGGCGTTGTTTCTCCGTTGGAACGCCGGACACTCCTATTCAGCGCCTCATCCTCCCCGGGGTCTTTCCCGGATAATCATTATTTTGTTAGATATTTTTGTAACTATCTATCAAGCAATCATTATATAAAACATATTAAAAATATGTTTACATATATCAAAATTGTCCCATAATTTTAGGATGAAAAAGATATTGCAGTTATTGGGCATTTTGACCTTTGTTATTTGCAATTATGGGAATGCAAAGGAATTAAAATGTGAATACGAATTAAAAAATTTAAACATAGAGCCAGTCAGGGTAGCCAACGCCAAACGCACTTACACAGTCTATATATCCTGTAAGTATACAAGCGTTCATCACACGGGTGAGACAGGGGGGCCAATACCGCTGCGAAAGACAATTACCCCGGTAGTAACCGGTACAGATGATGAAAAAGAGGGCAAAGCCGAGGCATATGCAGAAGGAGAAAGCACAGTCATCGCAATGGCCCGGCTGCGTTTGACAGAAGAATGCGGTTTGCAATGCGGCAACTGCAACGAAGTAGGCTGCACCTGCGTCGGCTGCAATGACAACATAAATAAATAAAACTGATTAATAAATAAACTGATATGAAACCATTACTGAAAATTGCCTTTTTGTCGATAGCCTGCTTTCCTTGTTTTTGCATTAATAATGCCGCCGGTTCGGAGGATGTAATTCCCGGCAGTCAGAAAATTGACAGGGAAAATTCAATCATCAATCCTATTATTCTTACAGGAATCAAGAAAACAGACGATATCAGGGAATCTCAGAAGGAATATATCAGGAAACACTATGAGGGATATGGCATACTAGGGTACATATATACCATGCATGATGGCAAATATATTCAGATTATTTCTATTAGAAATGATCAGGGTCAGGAAAAATTAATCTACTTTGACATGACCGATATTTACAGAAAGCTAGGAAAATCGAGAGATAAAAAAACAAGAAAAGATATCAAAAGATTGATAGAAGATCACAAACCGCTGGAAAAAGAGCCAGCCGAATCCGTGTGATGGGTTTGTTCCGCACCGTGGAACTCTCAGATAACGGATAACAACAGCGTTTTTTAATTATTTCGGATAGTTCTGAAAAATTCCCCGGCAGGAATAAATAATCAGCCTTTCTGAAAGACTGGAAAATCCGGAAATACGCCAGGGCTGCGCTCCTGAGAAGAACATTCACGGGCGCTTTCCAGAAAAGAAGGATACCCGTCGCGAAAAGACAGGAACTATTTTCAGGTATTACGCTTCCTGGCGGATTCCACCAGGCGCCGCCGGGCTTCCCGCCTGGCCCGGAATGCCTGTTCACGTCTTTTCTCCTCCGCCAGAGCCGCCTTTTTCTCGGAATCGCGTAGTTTCCCGTAAAGCAGCGGGTTCATGGCGGCCTCATCTTCCGGGCCCTCATGATAATACACGGGCAGGCCGTCTGCAGCCAGCGCCACATGGTAGTAACGGCCTTTCTCCTTCAAGCCCCTGCCTTTTTTATCCAGCCGGGAAAGAATCACGGCATATCCAAGCCCAGGGGCGTTCATCAGCTTCCGCCGTCCATCGAATAATGCGGCCACGCGCATGTTGTCGTAGTCCAGCTTCATGACGCCGCAAACCATTTCACCCTCCGTATTCCAGTACATGACCAACTTTTTTCTTCCCAGGGAATTGGGCTTGCACGTTTCATAGGCTCCCTTGACGGGGCGGTTTTCCACAAGCAGGGAGTAATCCGCATTCCTGTAATTTTTTGATTCTCTCGCGGCAAGCTGTTCTGCCGGAGGGAGCAGAGAGGAAACGGGAGCGCGCATTTCCGTCCGTTCCTCAGACAGGCATTTGGAGGGAATAAGAACACCCTTATCCATATCATAATAAGCGCAGCGGCTCCCCTGCTCCAGAACCACATCGAAATTCCTCTGCCCCCTGCCGCTTTCCGGACGCGCCTGCGGACGGAAGTATTCCCGGATACGGAACGGAGGCCCCTGAATGATGGAAAGCGATGTGGCACAAACCAGTCCATCCACTTTTCTGGTTCCCGTTAAAGCTCCGGCATTCTTCTTCCGGGCCATTTCATGATACCGGGGCGAGATATTCTTTTCTGCCGGCGTCCACGTCACCTTCTGCAGTTCCTTCATCAGGAAAGGCCAAAGCATCGCGGCCAGTTTCAGGTTCCGGCGCGCCTCCGCTCCCGTCAGAGAAGCCGCAAGCGCAGCGTCTTCCTCATCCAGACGGGTTAACGGAATTTCCACATGCCTTCGCCCTATTTTCAGAACTGCCCCGGCCCCTGTGCAGGAATGGAAACTGCCCTTCACCACATCTCCAAATTTGGAAATCCATTCCCGTTCCCCCGGAAAGGCATATTCCTCCGCCGGCGCACAAACCGCGCCGCACCACGCCAGCACAGCAAATAAAAGGCATTTCATCGTCAGGAATCCAGGGGTGCGCTTTCAAGCTAACATACGGGAACAGCCGGGAAGAAGCTTTTTCCCGGCTCTTTTCCCAATCTTCGTTCCCGGCGGAATGTTTCCGCTGCCGTTATTGCTTGCGCCCCTTTTTGGCAGCCCCCCCGGATTTGGAGTCTTTCCCGGCAGTTTTGGCGGCGGTCCGGCCCGTCTTCTCCGCCTTGCCTTCCGTTTTTCCGGCAGCGTTTTTAGCGGGATATTTCCTTTCCCGCGGCGGGAATTCAAAACCTATTTTCCCCGTCTTTGCATTGAAGACCAGATAAGCGTCAAACGGACGCTTGGTACGCTGCGAAATGAACCCCTTCATCAGATCGGATTTTCCTTCCGCCAAAATCTTCAATACCTGGTCCAGCGGGATTTCACGTCCCAAGATAGTCCGGGAAACGGAGACGGCGGCATGTTCCTTTCCAAGGGTCAGGGAAGGAATTTTCCAAGCCTTGGCCGTTTCCATCACATCATGCTCTCCCATGTCCGGAATGGCGACGGAAGCCACTCCGTTTGACGCCTCCACCCCTGCGGCTTCATCTTCCTCCCGCGCCGGGAAGTAAAGCGTGGCCCGGAATTTGTCGTTGAGTTCCAGCCCCGCCTCAAAGGGCTTGCCGAACCGGGAGGTAAATCCGTGGAGAATTCCCGTCCTGCCGTCCACAATAAGGGTCTTCAATTCTTCATCCGTCATGTCGCGGCCGGAGATAACTTTGCGGATGCTGAACTTGCAGGAACGGCAGGAAACGGCGTCCAGCGTGTTTTTCAGGCCGTGGGCATGGCAGGAAGGGCAGTCCAATTCCATTTCCGGCAGTTCCACCTGCTGCTGGGCTTCCCGGAAATCCTTCACCCTCTTCACGATTTCCCCGGTCAGGGTCTTAATGCCCTCCATGAAGGAATCCCTCGGCAGGGCGGCCTGTTCCATCTGCTTGAGCTTGTATTCCCATTCCCCGGTCAGGCTGGGGGAGGTGAGCGTTTTCAGGCCGATGCGTTCCAGCAGGGCAATCAGTTCAATCCCGCGGCGCGTCGCCAGAAGTTCGCGGCCGTCCCGGACGATGTATTCCTGGGAAATCAGCCCTTCAATGATGGAGGCGCGGGTGGCGGGAGTGCCCAGGCCGCGTTCGCTCATGGCGGCAGCCAGTTCTTCGTCATGCACCAGTTTTCCTGCCCCCTCCATGGCAGCCAGCAGCGTGGCTTCGTTGTACCGGGCGGGCGGCTTGGTCATGGCGTTGCGGATTTCAATCTCACGCAAGGCGGCCTGCTCCCCGTCGCGGACGGGCACCAGCTCCTCCTTGGAGGAAGTGCCGGCCTTCCGTCCGTAAACGGCCTGCCAGCCCGGCTCCACAAGCACCCGGCCCGTGGTCAGGAAAGCGTCCGTCACGCCGTCCTGGTGGGTAATGAGCGTGGTTCTCCGCGTGTCTTCAAACACGGCAGCGGGGAAGAAGACGGCCAGGAAACGGGCCATGACCATTTCCAAGAGTTTCTGCGCGTCCCCGGTAAGCTTCTCCATCTTCCCGGTCGGGATGATGGCAAAGTGGTCGCTCACCTTTTTTGTATCAAACACGCGCCGGTTGGGCTTGATGCGCTTGTTGTCCAAAATGTCCCTGGCAAAGGGGGCGAATTCCGGGTTCTGCTCCGCCACCGTGCCTACGATGCCGTAAACCTTGCCCAGATAATCTTCCGGCAGGTAGCGGGAGTCCGTACGCGGATAAGTGAGCACCTTGTGCTTTTCATAGCATTCCTGGGCCAGCTGCAGCGTGCGCTTGGCGGAAAAACCGTAGCGGTTGGCGGCTTCCCGCTGAAGGGAAGTCAGGTCATACAACAGCGGAGCGACCGTCGTGACCGGTTTCTTTTCTTCCGTCACCGTGCCGGCTTTTCCACGGCAGCGGTCGCGGATGACGGCCGCCCGTTCCCGCCCCCCCAGCTGAACAGCCCCCTTTGCTCCACGGCAGCGGTCGCGGAGGAGGGCCGCCTGTTCCGGATCCCAGATGCGCTCCGCGCGGGAGTGGGGATGATCGTTTTTCTTCCAGTCACGGTCAATCCAGCGGCCGGAGTAAGAGCCGGACTGAACGTCGAATTCGGCCCATACTTCCGAATAGGGCTCCGGTTCAAACGCCTGGATTTCCAATTCCCTCTGCGTCAGAATAGCCAGCGTGGGCGTCTGCACGCGCCCGGCGGGGGTGACGTTGAAGCCGCCGCGGGATTGCAGGATCGTCAGGGCGCGGGTGCTGTTCAGCCCCACCAGCCAGTCTGATTCGGAACGGCAGACGGCGGCATTCGTCAGGGGCTTCATGTCAGCTTCGCTGCGCATGCCATGCCATGCGTTGAGGATGGCCTCATCCGTCATGGACTGCATCCATAAGCGCCGCGTAGGCTTGGTCCATTTTCCGTAACGCACCAGATTGTGAAAGATCAGTTCCCCTTCACGCCCGGCATCGCATGCGTTGACGATTTCCGTGACGTCCTTGCTCCTGGCAAGCTGAAGAACCTTTTTCAAACGGTCTTCCGACTGCTTGATAGGTTCCAGTTCAAACTTCCTGGGGATGACGGGCAGATAGTCGAATTTCCACGGCAGGGACTTTCCTTCTTCCGTCATGGGTTTTTTCTGTTCCAGCAGATGACCTACGGCAGAGGTGATGATGGCCCGGTCATTCTGGTAAAATGCCCCGGACTTGTCCCGGGTGAATTTTCCAAGCTCTTTGCCGAGCACTCTCGCCAAATCAGTGGCGACGCTCGGCTTTTCTGCTATAATTAACGTTTTGGACATATCGGCGGCTCGGAAAAAAGTGCTGAACAATAAAAGCGACGCTGCCCGCACGGGAAAGGGGGCGTTGCATTTGGAGCTGAATTCCTACTCCCCTACCCCCCATGCTTGTCAATAACCAATTATGTATTTACGGGAAAAGCGCGCTTTTATGTCAAAATAACGGATTCCCTCATCTCCATTTTTCCGAAAAGCCGCTCTGCCACCTTGCCTGCCATCCGCTGCCGTGCTATTTACGGGATGATGAAAACTGGTTTTTCTTTCGTTCTTCTTCCTTCCTGCCTCATGCTGCTGGCAGCCTGCTCCCCTGCACCGTCCGACCGCATTGCGAAGAATATGCCGGCTTATGAACAGCTCCCGAAGGAGCATCAGGCCAAAGTGGCGCGCGGGGAGCTGGAAAAAGGAATGTCTCCCATGGCGGTTCTGCTGGCATGGGGGGAACCCGAACAGAAAATGGCGGGCAGGATGAACGGGAAGAATACGGAACGGTGGATTTACACGCGGAGCGGCACGGGCTGGTCCCTGGGCCTGGGCGGAGGAGGATTCCGGGGCAGGGATTCCGGCATAGGCACCGGGATAGGCGTCACGATGCCCCTGGGCAGCCGCCCGCCCGTCTCCTGCAATGTCCTGTTTGAAGACGGGAAGGTCATCGGCTGGGAAGCCGTCAATGGCTTTTAAACGGCGTTCCCCGCCTTGTATTTCCCATCTGCCCGGCCCGGCGTTTCACGCCGTCCGCGCCGTTTTCCCTATTTGCCGGCGGCCTTGACGATGGCTTCCACCAGACCGTTGATATCGTGTGTTTTCGCTGTAATTGAAGGGGCATGCCCCAGCTCCTTGAGGGTTGCCGTGGTTACCGGACCGATGCTGGCGGCCCTGCATCCCTCCGGCCCCGGGAGGCCTTCAGGGACG
>OBXI01000598.1_pt1 | contig 31354 bp, 27 predicted proteins | sample 1538161 | NCBI WGS metagenome assembly OBXI01 (sample SAMEA2580142, study PRJEB22360) | human gut metagenome | biome: human gut; feature: human-associated habitat; material: faeces | place: Denmark | collected 2008/2010 | reverse complement strand
GCCAGCCGCTGCGCCCAGAGGGAAAGAGCCCTCCACCGACAAATCGGCAATGTCGAGAATGCGGAAGGTCAGAAATACGCCGAGCGCAAGCACGGACCACTGAAGGCCTTGGCCGACGGTAGAGATCAGAAGATCGAGCATGAAAATTCCTTTGTAGGTACGCTCGAGCACCATTTGAAAAACGGTGCACTCGATTGTTTTTTAGGTGGAAGATTGAATTCTAGGGCTTTCTTGAGCGCATTCTCTGAGAGACATTTTTCTCTGCTAGGCGAGATTCCTCAGATCACTTGCGCATTCTCAAGCCGAAAAAGAAAAGCGGAGCCGTTCGAGCACTTTTCACAGCGCTTTATCGACTCCGCTCTGGCGGCGCGGCCTCTATGCGAGGCTATTGAAAGAGCACCGCTCCTTTTTTAAGTTCGTCGGGGATCGTCACGCCGATCGCCTCAGCGGCCTTCAAATTAAAGACGGGGGTACCGGTGGCAACATGCTGAACCGGCATTTCTGCGGGCTTTTTCTTCCCTTCAAGAATATCTGCGCCCATCTGACCGGTCATGCGGCCGATTTCGTAATAGTCCACGGAAATGGAGCCCAGACAGCCCGCTTCGGTCATACCGCGTTCGCCAGCCACAACCGGCAGCTTCACGGGATTCGTCACTTTGACCAAAGCAGGGATAGCGGAAGCGAGCACATTGTCGGTCGGGAGCCAGAGGCCGGCTACCTTGCTCGAAATACTTGCCACAGCCTGCTGAATATCGTTCACGTTGGAAACGGTCGCTTCAAGCACTTCAACGCCGCGCTTTGCGGCAGCCTGCTTAAAGATTTCAACCTGATAGGCGGAATTGATTTCGCTCGAGTTATAGATCGTGCCCACCACCTTAGCGTTCGGGATGAACTTCAGGAGCAGATCCAGCTGAGCCTCAATCGGCCCCAAGTCAGATACGCCCGTCACATTGCCGCCGGGCGCATCATCGGACTTGACGAGCTTGGCCGCCACAAAGTCTGTAATCGCGGTAGCAACGATCGGGGTGTTCTTGGCAACCGTTGCGACAGCCTGAGCGGCAGGTGTTGCAACAGCAAAAATCACCTTGTCCTTGTTGGACACGAAACGATTGGCAATATTGTGAAGGTTCGACTGGTCGCCCTGAGCATTCTGAATATCAAGCTTGATATTGACGCCGTCCTTGAAGCCGCGTTCAGCGAGTGCATCAACCACACCCTTCGTACAGGCATCGAGCGCAGCGTGCTCAACGAGCTGAACAATGCCGACGGGCGTAAGTTCAGCCTTAGCGGCAGCACCGGCAGCCGGCGCGGATTTGTCGCCGCAGCCTGCAAGCGCAAGTGCAACAGCCGCAGACAAAGCAAGTACGCCGCGGCGAGAAAGGGAAGATATCTGCATGGGAACACCTTTTGTGATGCGCGCGCGAGCCTGCAAAACTGCAGATTCGCGAAACCAATTACATTGATTATGCAGAAAACATCGCTGCTAATTTCAGCACATTACAAGCTTTCACCTAATACGAACAGAGTAGTGCAACTCGATCTTAAGCAAGAGGCGTTGAAAATCTTCAGCATCGTCTCCGCCCTTGCGAGCGCAACGAGCACCTTATTTGCGCGGCACGTTGCGAAAAATGACGCCGGCGATCCGACGCACCCAAAGACGGGGCAGTATTTGAGCCGATACAGCAAGCACCGTATTCCAGCAGCCGTCAATCTTCACCGTTCGCCCTGCTTGCATTGCGGCCCACCCGGCCTCCGCGCATGCCGCAGCCGAGCGCTCCCATTTGTCGAGCGAAATTCGGCCGAAAGCCGACTCGTCGAGTCCCGCAGCTTCGCCGAACTCCGTTGCTGTCGGGCCGGGACAGAAGGCCGTAGCAGATACCCCCGTACCGCGGAGTTCTTCAGAGAGACTTTCGGTAAAAGAGACGACATAAGCCTTGGTGGCTGCATAGACGCCGAATCCAGGACAAGCCTGGAAAGCCGCTGTCGAAGCGACATTAAGAATGCGGCCCCGCCCGAGCCGTTTCATCGCACGGGCGGCTTCAATGGATAGCCCCGTGAGCGCAGCAATATTGAGCCGCAGCATTCGGCTGATGCGCTCTTCGTCGGCATCCACCATGGGACCAAAATCACCAAACCCCGCATTGTTGATGAAAATTTCGGGCGTCACGCTGCGCGTCTCCAAGAAATCCATGAGACGCGAAAGCTCTGCAGACTCTGTTAAATCGAGCGCAAGCACCCAAGGCTTCAGACCTGAGGCCGTCTCGATTTCAGCGAAGCCGCCCCCCAAACGCTGCTGACGGCGGGCTACCAGCACCGGCCGATAACCTTCACGAGCGGCAATTCGCGCAAATACCGCCCCTAACCCGCTTGATGCGCCGGTAATGACGGCAACGGGTGCAACCCTTTCCTTTTGTGCCATGATTGGGCAATCTCCTTCTCCAGAGTCGGTTATTTTGCCCCGCTCGAAGGACCTCTGCCGCCCAGGAGAAACGGCAAACCTGCAAATATTCGAAACTCAACTGTTTTTTCTCCCATTGCAGCTGCGCTCAGGCAAGCGCAAAATTTTGAGTTCCAACTTTTCACCAAATACAGCACTCTGTCCGATGCCAGATTTCAAGCAGTTCACAAAAATTATGACTCAAGCCATTTCCGCAGCGGCGCTTTCCGCCGCACTGTCCTCCGGCGCAGCCGCGCTTGAACCTGTTTCTCCGCAGCCTTCGCAGCCGCTCACTTACACCAATCCGGCCTATGCCAAGGTGACGCCCGAAACCGCCAAGAAAATGATGGCTGAAGGCGTCGTGGTGATCGATGTCCGTGAACCTCAAGAGTTTGCAGAAGGTCACGTTCAGGGCGCCGTCAACGTACCGCTCTCGACCTTTCATCCCGGCATGCGGCTCGAAGCTGCGCCCGACTTCAATCAGAAAGTGCTCGTGCAGTGCCGCTCGGGGGTGCGCGTCGAACGCGCCGCTAAGATCCTGATTGAATCGGGCTATAAGCACATTTACAACATGTACGGCACGATGCAGTGGCCGTATGAGTTGGTGCGCTAAGCCGCTCGACAACAGAAGTGACGAGGCTTGATCCAGTCAAACCGTCACTTCGGCCGCTTCGCCTTGGGCTGCCCCAAGACGGGGAGCGGTCATTCCCGCTGTGAATGGGGGCGGCAGCATGGCGACATGCTGCCGCAGACTTGTTTGAGGCCGATGGTTGCCGGCGCTTCCTTCCCCGAAATCCATTCAGGGGCTTCTCTCGGCTTTCTTATGAAGAGATTAGAGGCAAGATATTTGTTCAAAAAGCGCTCGGGCGCACAGCATTTGAGCACTTCGCCCGAGTCAGCCCGCATGAGTCTGCGCTCATAATGGATGAATCATCATTATTCGCAAAAGGATCTGAACACAGATGGCTCAAGCAATTGACGCACTCACAGAACTCGTAGGTGCCGAAGCGGCCCGCCGCATCGTGGAATTCCGCCGCGACATGCACCAGCACCCGGAAATCGGGATGGACACGGCCCGTGCCGCTGACAAGATTGAAGCTTTTCTCCAGACGCTTCCGGTCGAACAGGTTCATCGATTTGCCGGCAACGGCGTGTGCGCCGTCATTCGCGGGAAAAAAGACGGTCCGATGATTGGTTTGCGCGCGGATACCGATGCGCTCCCCATTCAGGAAGAAACTTCAGTTGCCTGGAAGAGCGCGATTGACAAATGCGCCCATTTGTGCGGCCACGACGGTCACACCGCAGGGCTGCTTGCCGCAGCCACACTGCTCGCGCAGACCAGAGACTTTGCCGGTTCCGTTGTGCTCATCTTCCAGCCTGGGGAAGAAGGCTGGGCAGGTGCGGACAAGATGATTAAGGACGGGCTCTTTGAGCGCTATCCGTGCAGAGAAGTGTTTGCCATTCACGGCGCTCCTTCCCGTCCGCTCGGTACGATTGCCGTACGCGAAGGCGCCATGACGGCTTCCGTCGATATCGCATACATGACCGTTGAAGGCCGAGGCGGCCACGGCGCTCGCCCGCAGGAAACGATCGACCCGATGCCGGCCGCAGCTGAGCTGATTCTGGCGCTTCAGACGATCGTCGCACGAAACATCAACCCCGCTGACTCCGCCGTGGTGAGCTGCTGCTTTGTACAGGCGGGGGATCCGCTCGCGCCCACAGTGATTCCTCAGCGGGTCAATCTGTCGGCAACGATCCGTACCCACAGCCCGAAGGTACGCGACAAAATTGAAGCTCGCTTCAATGAAATCACTCAGGGCATCGGCACGGTATTTGGCGGTGAAGTCAAGCTTGACTACCAGCGCCGCTATCCGCCCCAGATTAATGATCCTGCGCTGGTGCGCGCCATCCTGCCGGCACTCCAGTCGGTGTACGGCGAAGCGGGTGTCGACACCAAGTTCGCGCCGAGCATGGGCGGCGAAGACTTCGCCTTCATGAGCGAAAAGGTACCCGGCGTTTATATGCAGGTGGGCCTCGGCGACGAAGGACACACCGCACAGCTTCACAATCCGGGCTTTGACTTCAACGATCTGGGCCTTGCGTACGCAGCCCGCACGTTTGCTGCGATCGTGCAGGAACGCCTGCCGCTCAACTGAGCGCTCGAGCGCAAACTGCAATTCTCAAGACCTCGAACAGCGCTGTTCGAGGTCTTTTTCTTCGCCGCGTTCAGCCGCGCCGGCAGGCCTCATTGAGCGCGATGGAAGCGCACATCATGCCCATGCTGGCCGTGACGACCACGCCGGAGCCGTAGCCGGAACAGGCAAGACCAGACGACTGAGTGACGGCACAGGTCTCTCCCTCCAACGGTTTTTTCACGGGCTCCGCAGAATAGACCGACGCCACGCGAAAAAGCGGCGCCATCGGCTTGCCGGGGCGGCCGGCATCGGGCGAAGCTTTGGGGAATCCGTAGGCCTTGCGCAGGCGATAGCGAACGGAAGAAAGTAGCGGATCGCCCGTAATGCGGCCGAGGTCGCCCGTGCGGATTTGGGCAGGATCGACGCGTCCGCCAGCCGCGCCGGACGTCACAATGAACTGCTTTAATTTTCGGCAGTGTGCAATCAGCGCGGCCTTGGCGCGCACTTGATCAATACAGTCAAGCACTACTGCATCCGCGGGGATTAATGCCTCGACATTGTCCTCGTCCACGAATTCTTCAACGAGACGAACTTCCGCTCGCGGATTGATGAGCGCGATACGGTCCTTTAGCGCCGCAATCTTTGCTTTCCCGTACTCGTCGCCCAAAGCCTGAATTTGGCGATTGGTGTTGCTTTCGGCCACCTGATCGAGATCGATGAGCGTAATGAGCCGAGCATCGGTGCGGGCGAGCGCCTCAACCGCCCAAGAGCCGACGCCGCCCACCCCGACAACGCAGAAATGCGTCTTCGCGATGGCTTCGGCGCCCTCGCGGCCGTAAAGACGGGCTACACCGCCGAAGCGGCGTTCATAGTCGATGAGGTGAGCAGATGGCTGCATGATGGACGAATCCTGTTGGAAGCGGCGGCAAACGATACGAGACACGCTCGATCGTGCATAGTTGGAACGCCGCAATGATAGCGAAGGATCTCATGGGCTATGCTCCACATCCGTCAATGCTGTTGCCAGGGCGTACCGACGCCGCTAAACTGCCGGCCATTCAGCCGTCTGCGGGAAAAGCCTGCCGACAGATCCAGACTTCTCCGCCGCTTCCAACTGTTTTTTGTTATGACAAGCTTCCTCCGGGCAGTCCTTCCTCAAACGCTTTGCGCTCGCTTTGAATCATGGCGAAAGAATGGCGCCAGCACCCCTTCTCTTTTAGTGAACGGATTGCTGCTCACGCTTTTGCTCGTGATCTTTCCGCTCGAACGCGAGCCTTTTGGGACATTAAGAAGCCGTCTGCGGGACTACTACCCTCAGATCAACCCGGAATGCCCTCGCCTTTTGGACTCACTGCGCATCATCATCCAGTCTTTTTGGCTTTTATTTGTGAAGCCGGGCCGACCGTCCGGCGCTGAGGCGGTTGAAAAAGTGCTGGCCGGATTACGAGCTGCCGGGCGCATCATCAATCGTGTAGGCGAACTCTGGGGCAATTTTTGTCTTTCGATCATTCGGCGCGTGAAGCCGCTTTCTGAAGCGTCGAATGCCGGAGATTCAGGAGAAGTCAACGATCGTACGCAGTTCTCCTTCGGAGAAAAGACACTCATCGTCATTGCGGTGATTCTGGGTCTCATTCTGGCAGCGGTCTGTATCACTCAGCCCTTCAATCTGCAGGGGCAGGTGGTCTTTCTCACCTTCATGTTCTTCTCGATGATCGCATTGGCACGCATCCGAGCACGTATCAGTCTGATGCTTCTCTTTGTGATCTCAATCGTCGTGTCCGGGCGTTACCTCTGGTGGCGCTGCACGTCAACGGTCAACAGCGACACAGCACTTGATCTGTTCTTTTCCTGTGCGCTGCTCCTCGCCGAACTCTATGCTTTCGCGGTGATGGTGCTCGGTTACTTCCAGGTCTGCTGGGTACTCGACAGAAAGCCCTACCCGCTCCCGGCCAACCGCAAAGTTTGGCCCACTGTCGACATCTTCATTCCGACCTATAACGAATCACTTGACGTCATCAAGCCGACGGTCTACGCCGCTTTAAACCTCGACTGGCCCGCTGACAAGCTTCGCGTCTACCTTTTGGACGACGGCAGCCGTGACGCCTTTAAAGCATTTGCCGATGAAGTGGGGGCGGGCTACATCAAGCGTGAAGAACATAACCACGCCAAAGCAGGCAACATTAATCATGCAATGACGGTGACCGACGGCGAATTCATCGTGATTTTCGACTGCGACCACGTGCCCTCATGCGACTTTCTCCTTTCGACCATGGGCTGGCTCGTCAAGGATCCGAAGATTGCGCTCGTGCAGACGCCGCATCACTTTTATTCTCCGGATCCGTTCGAGAAGAATATGCATCTCGACCGGCGTCTGCCGATTGAAAATTCGCTCTTTCACGACTTCATTCAAAAGGGCAACGACACGTGGAATGCCACCATGTTCTGCGGGTCTTCTGCCGTCATGCGCCGCGCAGCCTTAAATGAAGTGGGCGGCATTGCCGTCGAAACCGTGACCGAAGACGCGCATACCTCGCTCAAACTCAATCGCCGCGGCTGGTCTTCCGCCTTCATTGACCGTGCAGTGGCGTCCGGGCTTTCCACTGAAACACTTTCCGCTCACATCGGGCAGCGCATTCGCTGGGCACGCGGCATGATTCAGATTTTCCGTCTGGACAATCCGCTTTTCGGACGAGGCCTCACGCTGCCGCAGCGTCTGTGTTTCTTCAACGCGATGCTCCACTTCCTGCATGGGCTTCCGCGCTTAATTTTTCTCGTCGCGCCGCTGCCATACATGTTCGCGGATATTTACATCATCTATGCAACGGCAGCTTCGATCTTCGCATACGTGATTCCGCACATGGTTCACTCTGCCGTCACCAACCAGATGCTCCAGCGCGGATACCGATATCCGTTCCTCTCGGGCGTTTATGAGACGATTCTCTCGTGGTACATCCTCATTCCTACGACGGTTGCGCTTATCGCTCCGCATGTCGGTAAATTCAATGTGACGGCCAAAGGCGGCACCATCGACAAGAAATACTTGGACTGGGACATCTCCAAACCCTATCTGGTGCTCATCGCACTCAACCTGATTGGACTGGCCATCGGCTTTGGCAAAGCGTTCTTCTCCCCCAATCCAGAGTTCCTGACGCTCATCATCAATCTTGGCTGGATTGTTTACAATCTGATGATTCTCGGAGCCTCAATGGCCGTTGCTGTCGAAGAGGTCCAGACCCATGCTTTCCCGCGTGTGCCGCTTTCCGTTCCCGTGGAAGTTGAAGCAGACGGTGTTATCCATCAGGCTGAACTCGTTGAATATTCTCAGGTCGAAGTTCGAATCAAAAATTTGGACGAAGCACTGACTCGGCTGTCTGAAGGCCAAGCAGTCCGACTGCATCTTTCTGACGGCGAGCATCGTTTCACATTCACCGCTGCTGCCAGCGTTTTCGAAACAAAGGGCATACGCGACTTCACCATGCGTTTTGCTGACAAAACGGAAGAACGAAACTTCAACCGATGCACCTTTGCACGCCGCGGCATGTGGGCGACCACGCCGGACCCGACGATTGACGACCGATTCCTCACCGGGTTTGTACAGCTCTGGAATATTGCCGTCTATGGCTATCGTTCGATGATTGAATTCCTGCCAGGCAAAACGCTTCCGGCACTGCGCGACGGCATCATTTCATTCCTGCCGAAAACCCCGTCCGCCTATAAAACAGAGGCCTAAAGCGAATCTCAGCGATTTAGCACACGCCGAACCCAGTTTTCGATCTGCACCTTTGCATGGTCAGCCTCAGTGCCGACAACGCTCAGAGACTCAAGAAACTGAGCGTTGGGAGCCTGGGCGCGCAGTTCTCAGTCACTCGTTCCAAAACCGCTGCCGGCATACGTGCAAAAGTGTGCAACCTCTTTCCCGGAGAGATTGGCAGCACTCAGAAACGAATTGACCGCTGGCGGCAATTTTCCCCACCAAATTGGATGTCCCAAAAAGATGAGGTCATATTTGGAAAGGTCTGGAAGTGTTCCTGCAAGCATCGGTTTTGCATCGCAGCGAAGTTCATCCTCTGCTACACGCGTCGTTTCTCGATAATTGGCCGGATAGTTTTTTCCGTTTGAATTTCGTACAAATCGCCCCCGTCAGTGCCGAGATGAGCTGAGCCATTTTTGCCGTATGACCGATCTCCAGCACTTCGGTGCCGCCCGGCACATATCAACAAATCCTTCAGCGGGATTGGTCGGCAATGAGCTGTTTCGGCGGAAAGAAAAATGGCGGGCAGCGTCAAGACAGCAACCGTGCCCAGCGATAGGATCAACCACTGCAGCGGCATTTTGAGACTCTCAACCCATATGCCGGTCAGCAAAGCACCGACTGCGAAGCCAATGGAAGGTCCTCCGCCTACAATCGCTGCAGAGACTGCGGAACTTTTGGCATATACGGCAGGAATAGATTCAACAATCCACGCGATCACTGCGGAAGCCGTCAGTCCTGACGCAAATCCCTGCAGCAAGCGGGCAATATAAAGTGCCGCAAGACTCTCGAGCTGGCTGAGCAGCATAAGCACCGCCAACACCAAAAGCGCGGCGAGTGCAGCCATAGGCCGTCGACCGAAACGGTTAGATAAACGGCCAAAGAAAAGCAGGCTCGCAGCACATCCCGCAAAGTAGGCAATCGTTGTCATTGCTGCGTCTCCTGTTGTTATAGCAAGCAAGGTACGGATAGCTGCGAGCCACGGCACCAGCCGTTAAGCGACCCAATACAAGCAATTAACCGCTTGGATCATAGTATTCAAAATCAATCAACTTCCCTCTGCCGCAGGCAGAACCATCCATTTTGAGAATGTTCGGCACAATCTTGCCACGATTGAGCAAAGTGAGACTCTAAGGGGTGTTCAGCGCTTTTTTTAATCTTCGGTTGAAAGCAATCTCACGCTGCAGCGAAGTGCATCGCAGCACCTCCGTTCACCACGGATTTCAGTGCGGCAAACAAACCCTATTCCGGCCCATTTTCAGTTGGTCTTTCTGTTTACTGTATACCAGCCAGTTTTAGCTTTCAACATCTGGTTTTCAGTGCCGCACACTGCTTTCAATCTTCCTGCACATCTCTTTTATTTAGTAAAATCCCTTTTTTTTACGATGACCTCCGCAACGCAGCTTGTGGTTGAAGTCCCGCGCTCTGCTGCCGAACGCTCAAACACTCTGCGCGTCAGCGCTGCAGCATTGGTGCTCAAACCGCTTTGATCACTTCAGCACCTCTCCCACGATGTTCGCTCACCCCACCTTCCGCCTAGGAGCAGAGACCTTTAAGGCTGCCGCTCTTTCCGCGTTCGTTCTTTTAGCCTTGCACACACCTGCCCCCAGTGCTGCGCCGATGCAGCCTGCGGCCGATTTTGCGCCCGTCTGGCGCACCGACGCGACAGGCACCCGGACGGAAATCAAACCGCTTTTGAATTTAGTGCCCGGCGGACAAGCAAAAAGCGTGAAGCTCACTGGGCTCGTCAAGAATCAGTTTTTCGACTTCGGCGTTCGCTCGGACGATGTTATTTCCCGTGCGGATCTCGAACTGTCCTTCACCGCCTCGCCGTCGGTTCTGGATACCACCTCTCAGCTCAACATCTATCTGAATGGCCAGCTCCAGCAGACCGCCGTCCTGACGAAAGACATGATTGGGAAACCGAGCAAGCTCGTTTTCTCGCTCAATCCGAAGTCAATGCAGACGATGAACCAAGTCTCGATTGAGTTCGTGGGACACATTCAGTCGACGTGCGAAAATCCTGCGGACGATGCACTCTGGCTCAACATCAATGCTCAAAGCCGATTGGTGCTCGAAAAGCAGCGTATCCGTCTCGGCAGCGACATGGGCAAACTGCCTGCGCCTTTTATTGACACCGCAACCGGTGACCCAACGGTGCTGCCCGTGGTCTTTCCGTCTGCGCCATCAGCCGCCATGAAGACCGCAGCGGCCTTGACGGCCTCATGGGCAGGCCGGCTCGCTTACTGGCGCGGCGCCGATTTCCCCGTATATTTCAATGAAGCTCCGGCAGGCGAGCACTTCGTGGTGTTCGTTACGAATACGGCTCGCCCGAATTTTTTGAAGGATTTTCCAAAAGTTGAGGGGCCGCAGATCTCCGTCGCCGATGCGCCCAACAGTCTTGCTGAGAAAATGCTCATTGTCGCGGGCCGCGACGATGCGGATTTAATTGCCGCTATGAAGGCACTCGGCCGAGGCAGCAGCGTGATGATCGGCGACACTTTCAAGCCCGCCGCACAGCAGGAACCCGAGCGCCGCAAAGCCTACGACGCACCGCGCTGGCTCGACACGGATCAGAAGGTTCCCTTCAGCCGCTTAATCGAATATTCGGGACAGCTCACCGCTAAGGGTTATGCGATGCCGCCCGTGCATCTGCCCGTGCGGCTCGCCCCCGACCTCTTCATGGTCGACAATGCCACTCTGGAAATGAAGGTCGACTACCGCGCCTCCAAACCCATGAAGGATGAAGCCGGGCAATTCCGCGCTTTGGTCAACGGCCGGCTCATTGATTCCGATCCGCTGCCGACGAAGGACGGTCATGGTTCGCGCGTGATTTCGCTCCCGGGCTTTTACGGCGCCCTATTTAACAATACCAATGACGCGCTCGCACTTGCGCAGACCAATGACTTCACGTTCGAAATGCACTACGAACGCACGTATGAAGGCGGATCGCCCGAGAACTGCAAGTCGATTATGGTATTCCCGCACCAGTTTGAAGTCGAACCTACATCGACGCTGGAAATTTCCGGCCTTTATCACTACGCGCGAATGCCCAACTTAAAGCTCTTCACACAGACGGGCTATCCCTTCACGCGCTACGCCGATCTGGCTGAAACTGCAGTGCTCATTGCGGACAATGCCGAACCCCAGTCCATCCGCGCGATGCTTAATGCCGTCGGCCGCATGTCAGCCGCCACCGGCGCCTTCGGCAACCGCATCGCGGTGACCGGAAATCCTGCAGATCCCATTCTCAAGGACCGTGATGTGCTTTTAGTCGGGGCGATGCCGGCGCTGCTCGCTGACATCAATGAAGACGATGCCCTCAAGGTTCAGGAAGAAACCGCGAAAGCGTTTAAAGCAGGACAGTTCCCCAAACCGCCTCAGCAGTCCATCTTTGCTCCGGGCGTCGGCGTTCTTTCGGGCTTCAAATCACCTCTGAGTTCCGAGCACTCTGTCGTGGCGCTCCTTGCTGAAGGCGAAGCCGGTGCTGTGGTGCTTGCAGATGCACTCGGCGATGCCCAGGGGCTCGCCGCTGCCGGCGGTTCTACCACCGTCGTTTCTGCGGACGGTCTGGCAGCCTTCAGTGTCGGCGACCGTTATGCAGTGGGGAACCTCCCTGTGCAGCATCAAATCTGGATGCGGCTCTCACAACACCCCGGCTGGCTCGTTTTCTTCGCGCTCATTTCCGCCGCGATCATCGGTTTTGCCGCCTTCTTCCTTATGCGCCGCTGGGTCGGTCGGAGAGCATGATGTCCAAACTCAAGCACTTCATCGTTACGGGACTCTGTGCGGCTATTGGCGCAACTGCTGCCGTGTCGGCTCATGCCTGGGATTTGTGGGATGCCTTCAAGACGGCAAGCGTTGACAACGCCCGCGTAGTGGATCGCAGTGACGAGCGCAAAATCACGACGAGCGAAGGTCAGAGCTATGCGCTCTTTTTCGCGCTTGCCGCTGACGACCGCACAACATTCGATGCGTTATTGAGCTGGACAGAGCAAAACCTGTCGGGCGGCGACATCACCAAGACGCTTCCTGCTTGGCTCTGGGGCGAAGACAAAGCGTCCCGGTCCTGGAAGATTCTGGATACCAATAATGCCGCCGATTCCGACATGTGGATCGCCTACAACCTGCTTGAAGCCGGACGTCTGTGGAAAAATGACGGCTATACGGCCAAGGGCCGCGCCATGCTTGAACTTCTTAAAAAAGAAGTCCGCACCGTTGATGGTCTTGGCGACGTGATTCTTCCGGGACGCGTTGGTTTTGAAAAGAACGGTCTTGTCAAGCTCAATCCAAGCTACTACCCGCTTTTCATCCTGAAACGTTTTGCTCTGGAAGATGCCTATTGGAAAAAAGTGTATGACGGATCACTGCGCATGCTCGTACGCTCTGCGCCGAGCGGCTATGCCCCCGAATGGGCGCAGTTTGATAAGTCAGGCCGCCTCGTTCCCCCGAAAGGCAGCGATTACGAAGTCGGCAGCTACAACGCCATCCGCACTTATCTCTGGGTTGGCATGATGTCGCCGCTTGACCCGGCCAGTCCGGTGCTCAAAAAGCAGTTCCGTCCCTTCCTTGAAATCGTTCGCCGCATGAACACCCCGCCCGATGAAGTCTCGGTGACGACTGGAGACGTTTCTGGTCCCGGTCCCGCCTATTTCGGCGCCTGTGTTCTCGAACTTCTCGGCAACGACCGTACTGCAGGCCTCATCCGCACGACGCTCGCTGCCGATCCCGTCAGTCCGGACCGTTACTACGGCAACGTTCTGAATCTTTACGGCCTCGGCTTCGACGACAAACGCTTTGCCTTCGATGCTGACGGACGACTTCTGCTGCCTCGACAGAGCGGCGCCAAGTGAACGCTACAGACACTGATCAGATCGTCATGACCGACAAAAATACTACGCCGGATACACCGCCGAGTCCTCCGACTCAAAAGACGCCCCGAGCAGCCGCCGAGCTTAAGCTCCCCTGGCGCGGGCTCGGTGTCTGGAACGTCTATTTCATTTTGAAGTTTGCGCTTGCTTACTTCAGTTATCTCAATCTAGACGTTCTTTGGAATGCGCTTCTGCTCGTCTTTTTGCTGATTCCGATTCCCTATCGGTGGCTAAGCGCCCTGCGCGGTCTTGCCGCCGTTGCGGCCTGTAGCGTTTACCCCCCGGGCGCGTTCTCCCCGCCGTTGCGGCCGGTGCTGCGCTCGCCTACAGCGAAAGCTGGCTGCCGCCCATTGCGAGCCTCACAACGAACGCAGCCGCGGTGCAGGGATTCTCACTGAACTACGTGATTGACTTTGCCCTCGACTTCATCAACTGGCAGATGGTCGGCTGGGCAGCGCTCATCTTTTGTCTTTGGTATCTGCTTCGCAACTGCGTGCGCATCACATTCATCACGATCTGCTACTTCGCGGTGATGGTGACCATGCCTTACCTTGATGCGTTCTTTGCGCCTGCGGCCCGTGAAGCTGCCGCGGGCGGCACAGCAACTGCCGAGGGCGGGCCGGCCGGCGCAGCTGCCGATTCAAAGACCATTGAAGAGTGGTACCAGGCGTTCCTCAACTATGAAAAGGAGCGCCGCGCTGAACTGCCCCAAGGGCTTCCCGATAAAGACACGCCCTTTGACATTCTGCTCCTCAACATCTGTTCGCTTTCCAATGATGACCTGGTCGCTTCTCAGCTCGACAAGCACCCGGTCCTCGAGAAATTCAACATCCGATTTGACCGCTTCAACAGCGCCACCTCTTATTCGGGGCCGGCTGCCATTCGACTCCTCACAGGAGCCTGCGGACAGCCTTCACACCAAGGCATTTACGGCGAGCGCCGTCCCGAATGCGAAATTCTCAACCGTCTGGGCACCATCGGCTACCGCCAGCACATGATGTTTGACCACTCTGGCGAATACGACAGCTTCCTGCCGACGCTGCGCAACGAAACGGGCCTCACTGCGGATCTCGAAAGTCTGGGGAAAAACCTTGCCGTCCGCTACATGGGATTTGACGATGAGGAGCTCACCGATACCCTTGCATTGCTTCGCTACTGGCAGCGCACTCTGCAGCGAGCAAAAGACAAGCGAACGGTTACTTTCATGAACCTCATTGCACTGCACGACGGCAATCGCCTGCCGCGTCACGGCCGTGCTGAACCCTTTAAGCCCCGAGCCCAGAAGCTGCTCGATGATCTGCAGACCTTCCTGCGTGAACTGGAGCGCTCAGGACGCAAAGTAATGGTCGTCGTCGTGCCAGAACACGGCGCAGCCGTCCGCGGCGACAAAATTCAGGCGCCGCGTCTGCGCGATATCCCGTCTCTTCGCATCACGGAAGTACCGACGATGGTGAAGTTCGTCGGTCTGCAAGGACTCCCCGATGCTCCCATCCACGTGACAGGTCCGACGAGCTATCTTGCAATGACCACCTTGATCGGACGCACGCTCGAAACGAATTTCTTCTCAAAGAAGGGCGGTGCCACGCCGCTGGAATCGCTTGTGAAGGATCTGCCTGAAACCAACCCGGTCTCTGAAAACGGCCAGGCTAAAGTACTTGAATATAAGGGGCAGGAATATCTCAAACAAAAAGACGGAGACTGGAAGCCCTACGCCAAATAGCATCCATCTTCCTTAAAATTCAGGCAAAAATCCGAAACACAATCATTCCATGATCAACTGTGCACAGATTCTTGCCTGGTCCGCTTGGGCGCCCGGTCTGGCTGACCGGGCTGCCTGGCTTGCCGCCCTCCGCACGCACGGTGCGGACTTTGGACTGCTTTCGAGCGAATATGCTCCATTGAACGCCGCAGAACCCAAAGCGCCGGCAGTCCTTGTCCCGCCGATGCTTCGTCGCCGGCTCTCGCCTTTAGGGAGAGCTGCTGCCGAAGCGGCAGCAGCCGAGGATAAAAATCTGCCGTGGGTTTATGCCTCCCGCTGGGGCGATCTGCAGCTGGCGGTGGATTCACTCGAAAGTGTTGCCGCCGGCGGAACCGTTTCGCCGGCCGCTTTTTCGACAAGTGTGCATAATGCCCCTCCGGCGCTCTTATCCATTGCGCTTGGGCATACCGGCAACCTCACTGCGCTTGCGGGCGGTCCTTTTTCGCTCGAAGCCGCCTTTGAATCCGCGGTTGGTCTGCTCTTTGAAGCTCCGCAGGTTCTGCTTATCTGTGCCGACCTAAAGCCGCCCGTACAGACGAACGCTGCCGGCGTGACACATGCCGTCGGGCTGCTGCTTGGCCGTCAACATGAAACAGCCGATCCGAATCAATGGCGCGAGGTGTGTGCGAAAGGTCCCTGCGCAGCCCTGACGACACGGCCGCTGTCGGCTTCCGAAACGTCCGATAATCGCCTCGACACTTTGGGCGGCCCCTCACCGGCACTGGAAGTACTGGCCTGGCTGCTCGGCTCAGACGATCGTACTTTTACGCATTTTGACCGCCATGCGGCGCACATTTGGGCAAAAACCAGCAGACTTGAAGCCGAGACGAGGCACCCATAATGAATGCAGTTTCCATGCATGCCTTCCGCCGCCGAGCGCTCCTTCCTTTTCGTCTGGCCTTTACTGCTTTCGCTTTTGCGCTCTTTGGCCTGGGCGGAATAGTCTTCGGCTTTTTCCTCACGCCTTGGCTCAAGATGGCGGGCGGCACGCCTGAAGAAAAGAAAAGTCTGGCCAGACGGGTCGTAAAACGCTGGTTTGGGCTCTTTGTCAGTGTTGTCACCTCACTCGGTCTCGTACGCATTGAGGTCAAAAACCCCGAAGCGTTCCAGAAAAAAGGAGCGATTCTCGCGGCCAACCACCCATCACTGATCGACATTGTGTGCCTTTTATCCATCGTTCCAGAAGCAACCACTATTGTCAAAGCATCGCTCCTCAAGAATTGGTTTACGCGAGCCCCCATTTTGGGAGCCGGCTACATCCCCAACGACGCCGGTCCCGAAGCACTCGGTCTTCTGGAAGCAGAACTTTCCCGCGGCGTCTCGTTCGTGATTTTTCCTGAAGGCACCCGCACACCTATTCAATTGAGTGAAATTCCCAAGATGCATCGAGGCACGGCGCAGCTCGCACTACACGCCAACCGGCCTATCACACCGGTAAGAATCTCCGCCCATCCTCGCTGGCTCACTAAGGATGCCGTTTGGTGGCGCCTTCCGCAGGAACCGATGGTCCTCACTTTTGAGGCGCTTCCTGAGATCGATGTTCAGACATTTCAAAAAACTTATAATCAGTCTTTTCGCCGCGCTGCCGTCGAACTTACCAATGCCGTCGGCCGGGCGCTTTTCCCACATTTGTGAGTGAAGCGCAGCCGCGATCAAGGCTGCGCTTGCCCGCCGCCGAATCATTCACCTTCAGAGAATCAATCCAGCCATGGACAATCCCCTTATCAGCGAACTGCAGCACCTTATCGTAGAGTCGCTCGCGCTCGAAGACGTCCAACCCGAAGATATTGATCCCGATGAACCGCTCTTTGGCGAAGGACTCGGCCTTGACAGCATTGATGCGCTTGAACTTGGCCTTGCACTCAAAAAGCGCTTCGGCGTGACGCTTACAGCAGAAAGCGAAGAATCCCGCGCCGTTTTCAAAAACGTTCGCTCGCTTGCTGACTATATTGATTCCCATCGCGAACAGGCCTGACTCTTTGCCTTAAATGCCATGACGACTTTTACGCCTCAAGAAGAGAAGGTCTACGCCGCTCTTTCCAAAATCCTTACCAACGAATTCGATATTCCGGCCGAGAAGATCCGACCTGAAGCTCGTCTTTACGAGGACTTTGACATCGACTCCATTGATGCTGTCGACATGATTGTGCAGCTCAAGCCCTATTTGGGAAACCGCACAGTGAAGCCGGAAGCCTTCAAGGCTGTACGCACTCTGGGTGATGTCGTTTCCGTGATTGCCAAAATCATGGAAGAACCCGATCCTGCCGCCTGACACACAGCTGTCAGCCTCAGCCATGGCCCTGCCGCTCAAGGCGGTCCTGCGCGCAGCGTTTGGAACTGTTCTCGTCCTTTATCCCTTCTGGGCCTGGTACGGTCTCTCGCACTGGGGACCAGCAGCGGTTGCTGCTGGTCTTGCCGCAGTCACTTTCTGCCGCGCTTTAGTGACAAGGTCGCGGGAGGATTGGGTCCTCTCGGTCATCGCGGTCTGTCTATGCGCAGCAGCTGCATTCTCCGGACTGGAAGAACCCATGCGGTTATATCCAGTCCTTGTCAATGCCTTTCTTCTCTGGGCCTTCGGCACAACGCTTCTCCCCAATCGAATGCCCATGGTCGAACGTTTCGCCCGGATGAAAGATGCTGTGCTGCCGCCTGAAGCCGTTCGGTGGTGCCGAGGCGTTACTCAGGTCTGGTGCGGATTCTTCATTCTCAACGGTGCAGCTGCGCTCGCTACCGTTTTTCTTTCCAGAGAGACGTGGGTACTCTGGAACGGGTGTCTTTCCTATATCGCCATCGGCGTGCTCTTTGCGGGAGAATGGCTTCTTCGTACTATCGTCATGCACCGGCGTGAAAGACAAAAATAACGTTCCGTCATCCTGACGGTTAAGTCGACGAACGGTTTGATACGGCAAACCCTCAGACACCGATCAACGTTGTCTTCTCCTTCCATACCGAGGGCCTCTCCAGAGTGCATTCTCAACCAACGCTTTTTCCATGCAGAACACCATTCTGAGCCGCATCCTTCAACATGCCCCAGCGAACCGCCCTGTTGCAAGAAACACACTAGGCATGGAACTCTCCATGACAGGCTTTCTCGCCGGTGCCGCGGTCTGGCGCAGCACAGCTCAGCATTTGCGCCTGCCTAATGCAGTGCTCTACGCCGAAGATGCCGCTGAACTGCTGCCGGCACTTTTCGGATGCTGGGCAGCCGGTGTGCATGTCATTCTCCCGGGCGATGCGCTTCCAGGAACGCTCGAACGCCTCAGCGCAGCCGGGCTGACCGCGAAAAACACCATGCTTGGGCTCGATGCCGGCGTCATTGAACGTACCGGCCAATCACCGGCTGCGTGGGGCGAATTTGAAGTGCTCGGCACCGTAAGCGCGCAGCATATCTATGGGCTGCTCTTTCGCTTGATGTGGCCGCTGATGGAAGAACGCGGCATTGCAGTGGGACCGAGGCTTCACTATCCTGAGTCGCTTGAGGCAGCTCTTGAAAATTGCGCTGTGCGAGGACGCAAGGCTGTCGTCATCAGTTCGCCTGCGCATCTGAAGCGCTTCGGCGACGAGTCTCTCTTCACACCGTCACTAGGCACTGCGGCAGCTGTTTTTTCATCGACCGGCCCGCTCGATGATGCCGGCGCAATAAACGCCAAATGCGCCTTTGGGCACTTTCCCTTTGAAGTGCTCGGCTCGACTGAAACCGGCGGCATCGCTTGGCGGCAGCGACGTTTTACGGATAATGAAAAATCCGCCGTTGCCGCGTCAGCTTGGAAGACCGTTGAAGGGATCCAGGCAGCCGTTAAAGTCGAAAGCCGCTATTTGCCTGCCGGAGAGGGACTCATTGCGCTTTCCGGCCGCCACCTTGACCATGAAGGTTGGATCGACGGTGCAGACCGCATTGCGCTGCAAGACGGTTTGTTTTCACTCCTCGGCCGGGCTGACCGCATCGTCAAAATTGAAGGCAAACGCGTAGCGCTCCCTGAAGTGGAAAAACTGCTGCTTGAAACCGGTCTCGTCTCCAACAGCAAAGTCTTCTTGGAAACGATCCGTGCAGAATCTCAGCGCGATGCACTCCATGCGGCTGTCGTGCTTACGCCGGCAGGCCGCGAACTATTGTTTACAAAAGGCAAAGCCGCACTGCTCGAGCCCTTGAAGACGCACTTGAAGCGATCGCTTCCTGCTGTTGCGCTTCCGCGGCGCTGGCGATTTGTCGATCAGCTGCCTGCTGATCCGCAGGGAAAAGTCACGGTAGCTTGTCTGCGTACGCTCTTTGATCAGCGCCGACCAGAATGGCTGATAGAGACGGACACGGTTGAGAACGGCAAGCGAGTGCTCACACTTCGTTTTGAGGCATCGCTCCAACTGGCGTGGTTCAGAGGACACTTCCCCGACATGCCGATTCTTCCCGGCGTGGCACAGCTTCTTCTCGTTGAGACTGCAGCCCGAGAATTCACCCAAGTACCGCCCGATGCGGCTCCCGCTCAAGTGAAGACACTGAAGTTCCGAGCTGTTATCCGTCCCGGCGCAAAACTGCGCCTGCGGCTTACGCTGCCGGCTTCGATTCCCACTATGAGCGATCAAGATGGTTCCTGGAAACTCGGCTTCGAGTGGCGGCTTATCAATGAGCTGCCTGGTGCCGAAGATGAACTGCAGACAAGCGGAACGATTGAATGGCATCGCGCTCAGGATGAACCTGCCGCATAAAACATCGGGTCTCTGCCGATCCAAATAACGACAACCAATTCCTTCGTGAGAGGCCGTCGGATATCGAACGGCTGCCTAATCCTGCGACGTTCCACAGATTTTGCCGCCGGCGGTTTCCTTCAAGCAGCAGCGAAAAGCATGAAGGTCCGAATCCATCACGCTCCGTCAATCTGCGAATTCGCCCTCGTACTTTCTTCTCCTCATTTCGACTGTTTGAGATGCTCTCACGCGACATTGAACGACTGTCACTCAGGAAACAACAGGGCCTGGCTCAGGCACGCTCTCCCCAAGCAGCATCTCAATGTTTTCAATGCGGTATATTATTTCTGTTTTCAGAGCCGGCACACGTCGGCTCTTTTGTCTTTTGACTGACCGTTTTCCTCATGCCGCCAGTGCCCCGCCAAACACCCGTTGGCTCCTCTCGCCGCTTTGCACATCTGTCGCTTCGTCTGCTGCTCCTGCTCATCGGCATGTTCACAGCGGCTCTTGGCGTAGTGCTCACAACGGTGGCAGACCTCGGTACCACCCCCATCAGCACGGTTCCATATGTCTTCACTGTGCTCACGGGCTATTCATTTGGCACAACCACTTTTTTCGTGAACATTTTTCTGGTTGCGGGTCAGGTGCTGCTCCTTCGTCGGCGGTTTTCGCTCTGGAATCTTCTGCAAATACCGACTGTTCTCATTTTTGGCATCTGTATTGACCTGGCGATGGCGATTGTTTCGCCGCATGCACCGGCCGGATGGTGGACGGGCCTCCTGATGAGCATTTCGGGAAACTTCGTTCTGGCACTTGGCATTGTCATGCAGATTCGATCAAAAACCATTGTCCAGCCGGGGGAAGGCTTCGTACTGGCAGCCGCCGCGGTCACACGCAAGTCCTTCGGTTCAGTGAAGATCGTCAACGACGTCACACTCTCCTTGATTGCTGCCGGCATTGGATTTGTCTGCGCGGGAGAACTCATCGGCGTACGTGAAGGAACCGTCTTGTCGGCAGTTCTGGTCGGGCTTTTCGCCAAATTAATCGTGAAGTTTGTCGATCGATTGGGCGTCTTTGTACAAGCCGGCGCGGCGGCTATTCAAGAACCTCAGCCGCCGCAGCCTCATGAATCAGCGATTACGGCCATCCAGACATCCGAAGAGACTAACGATCAGCTCACAGACGAACGATCGTCCGTTCAAAATCGCCAATAACAAACTCTTAACAAATTCCCGATCATATTGTCTGAGTGCTCTGTCCAAAGTGATTTTCACTTGTTTTATTAAAGTAAGTAAAGACTATCGAAGTCATCACTGCTACAGAATCTACTAACACATCATCATTGACAATAAAACCTGGGTCATGTTGAGGCTGGCCAACTCCTTTTTCAGGCTCAAACATTCCCATAAAATAAAGAGCAGCAGGACGTCGAGCAGAATACTCTCGAAAATCCTCACTTGCAGTCAACATTTCAACATCACAGACGCGTTCGGTCCCCAATACATCTGTTGCGGCCTCCCGAACAATCACAACCATTTCCGAGTCATTTACAACAGCTGGCCCGTTGATAAGCAGATCGTACTCTGTTGAGCATCGATGAGCTTTAGCCGTTCCTTCTGCCACTTCCGCCAACCTTTTGCCCATAAATTTAACGACATTTTCGCTAGCGGCACGAAGAGTGCCAGAAATCATTGCCTCCTGCGGCACAACGTTAGTCGCTGTACCACCATGGATCGTCCCGACAGTAATTAATCGAGGTTCCAAAGGACTCACTTCTCGAGAAACCACAGTCTGAATGCCATCCACGATTTGGCATATCGTTGTTATCGGATCACATCCCAAATGCGGACTTGCACCGTGAGTCCCTTTCCCAATAACCTTTAAGTTAAACCGACCCGAAGCCATCATTGTTGGACCAGATTTAACGTATATTTTTCCTTTACTAAACATCCCCCAAACATGCATGCCAAAAATGGCATCCACATCATCAATAGCACCGCTTCGAACAACATAACCCGCTCCGGATAAAGGTTTTTCGTATATTTTAACCCTAGTTTCTTCTGCCGGCTGAAAAAGCAGCTTCACCCTTCCTTTAATGGAATTTTCATATTTCTTCAAAAGCTTAGCCACACCGAGAAGATTTGTTATATGCGCATCATGCCCGCAAGCGTGCGATACACCTTTAGATTGAGAGCAAAATTCAACCCCTGTTTGTTCTTGAATTGGCAAGGCATCGATATCAGCACGAAGCATGACACAAGGTCTTCCGCTTCCAATCTCAACCATAACTCCAGTTTTTAATGGTCCAAAGCCAATTTGAATATCTGTATATCCAAAATTTTTTAGCTTATTTACAATGTAATGAGTGGTTCTTTCCTCTTTAAATGAAAGCTCGGGATGAGCATGCAAATAATGCCGCCACTCCACCAGTTCTTTTTTGATAACCTCGGCATCATTCTTAATTTGATCAACAGTAATATGATTATTTGAATTCATTTAAATTCCCCAATTAAAAATAATCAGCAACCAAGCGGACTTATTTAATTTAAGAGTAAATAATTTCCAATCATCATTACTATCCAAGCACCTGCCATCGGAATAGCGGTACGACGCACAATGGCTATTGGACTCACACCTGCAGCAGCGGCAACAACGATTGTTGCGCCTGCCACTGGAGAAATACCTCTTGCAAGACCAGCAGTAAACTGCATAGATGAGATGAGCTGGGTCACATTTCCGCCCAACCCGTTCGCAACATCGGTGGCAATTGAACCCAAACTTGTCAGCGCACCAACACCACTGCCTGTCAGGAAGGAAACCACTGCAATCAGCCCTGAAAGGACTGCGGACATTCCTGTTATCCCCAAACCACCTGCATTTGCGCCATCAAGAAGCAAAGTGATCAGCCCACACAGTTTGATGCCCGTTGCAAATACTTCAGCAGCAATAATCAAAGCCACGATCGTTGAGAACAATGATCCCATGCCTTTGATCATAGCCATAGCATCTTGGAAAACCTGCTTTACATTTCGAACCCGAATCAGTTCGACAATGACGCCTATTACCCAACTCAATAAAAGTGCAGTTACCGTATTTAATTGAATTGCTGAATAACCAAATTTTGAAAAGATACATAATAAAGCAATAGGCAAAACAGGCAAAATTGCATAAGTTGGAGGACCTACTTTCAATACCTTATCAGATGCAAATATTGATTCTTCATAAACATCGTCATTTCGACGATCAAAATACCTCTGAACAAAAATATTCAAAATTGCTATCACCAAAATCATTGGAATAGCCACTGGAAGTTGGTAATGGACAAAATATACAATAGGCTCAATATCTGCGATTTTAGCAGCGTATAGTGCAGTTCCTGTCCCCGGCCCCATTCCGATAGTGCCTGAACAAAAAATTGCTGCTGCTGCACCAGCTTTTGAAACTCCCAAATTTAAAAGAATGGGATACATCGTCGTTAAAAGCAACATCGCCATACCGCCGTGACTAGGAACGACTGGCACCATGGCGGCACCAACAAGATAACATAGCCCCAAAACAATATAGGGGCTATGAAGAGCTTTCAGCGGAGAGATACATGCATGTACAAGCGCACCAGAAGCGCCGATGGTTTCCATATATTTTGCAAAACCACCTGCAACCATAATAATCATGCCAATACCGGCAACCTGCTTAATAGCGGCAAGCCGAATGATATCAATAGCATCAAACCAGATTAATCCAGTAGTTTTAGCATTTTTAGGAAGAATAGAATCAGCCCCGAACAGAATAGCGAGACCAATCATTATTAACCCTGCAGCAAACAATACAATCACTGTTGGATAACGTTTTATCACTGCCCAGCCAGCGATAAACACAACAACAGCAGCAAGAAGCGAAACAAGCAGAGACATGGCAAAATCTCCTTATAAAAGGAAATGCCAAGAGAAACAATATATTCCTCTAGAGTCGAAGCATCCCCTACGCTTCAATCGTAAAAGAATGTTCTATAGGATCAATAAGTTTTCATGCTATGCAATTTTAAATTGCAGCTCATACATTCATCCCGTTTAGACTAACCTTCCAACACTTTTAATTCATTTACTATTTATTAGTATACGGATACACTTCAATCGATTTAACAATAGTAGGGGAGAAAATCTCTGTTAATCTTGGGATTACTTCAGAGTTTAAAATATTAGCAAGACTATCAACAATATCTCTATATAGGTCAACAGAAATGTTGGACCGTCCAAGAATATAAACCTTTCGTTCTATTAATGGTGAGGGAACCGAGTAAATCGTCAGCTTACTCAATAATTTTTCATGCTGTAAAAGAGTAAGTGGACGAACAATTGCCCATCCCTTACCGTCAGAAACCAATTTAATGCGAAGTCCATTATTATCAGTTTGAATAGTTCCCATTAACTTTAAATCATGAGTAGTTAAATGTTGACTTTCCAATTGCCCTCCACCACTGAAAGAATAATTACGAATAAATGGTAGGCCACAATGCGCTAAATCTTCCCAACTTCTAAAATATCTTCTAAAATCATATTGTGATTTTGGAAAAATAAGAACAGAGGGTTCTCGCAGAAGGAGGTGACGCCTTAAATCTGGAATTTCAAAACAAGGATTAATGGTTAATATTACATCCACCTCATGAGATAAAAGTCTCTCTACAAGTCTGTCTGCACCTCCAGTCAAACATATGAACTTTGATATTTTTGACTGCATCACAGTAATGAGCTGTGGAACAACATCATAAGAAAAGCTATCTATAAAACCAATTCTTAAGCTTGGATGGAAATTCGAAGCTTCTCGTGCCAAAGCAACTGCCCGTTGCGATTCATTCATTATAGGAATGAGTTCGCTTAATAACTTACGCCCTTCAGGAGTCAATATCAAAGGACGGCAAGAACGATCTACGAGTGTAACCTTTAATTTATTTTCAAGCGTTACTAGTTCACGCGAAATAGAAGAGGTTGACAATCCAAAAATTGACGCCGTCTTTTGAAATGACTTTGTTTTAGCTAGAGAAATAAATATCTCCACATTCCTCGAGAAAATGCCATTCATAGATACATTTTTCATCTCATCCCCTCTGACCCATCATCTTTTGTACATCGCAGATACATCACTTTTTCATGTTTTTAGCTTGAATGTATCCATTGTTCTTCGCTCATTATGCAACCCCGATGCAAGGTGTAGCAATAAATCTTTTGTTTTCAATAATGAAAATCATTCTTAAATACATAGCTCATATTGATGAACATAAGACAGCGATAAAACCCGTCTTCTATAATCATGTTTATCAGGCAACAAATCAAGCCATTGATATAAACAATCACTGACAGCTATAATCAACTAGCGATTATGCTTATACAATTTGGGATACTTGCGCTATCACTAATATGATGCCCGATCTTTACATCCAATTAGATGAAATATGAACTTCATTATTTTGAGTGCTTAATTTCTCATCAAGCAACGACTTGTAAAGATTATGTTTCTCACCTCATCATTTAATAAATGAATTCCGCTCACGTCGGTTCATTTATTCATCAAGCCAAGTATTAACAGATATATCTCTTTGCTGCTGTCTACTGACTGCATAAAATACTTGTGTAATCCTGAATACGTTAAATAGAAAACCCGCCCGGAAAAAAATCCTAGCGGGTCTTCTTTTATGTGCCAACCTAGCCGGTATATCCAGTTAGTCTGCGCAGATGTTGAGCTGCGATTAGGCAGCCTGAATCTTAGGTTTGCGACGGCGCATATTGTGAAGCACGATCACTGCAACAATAAGGAGCCCCAGAGACGTGCCAAACGAGAGCCAGAGATTCCCGCCGGAGAGGCCTGCAACGAGATATCCCACCGCCGAACAGAATGCAACAAGCAGCGCATAAGGGAGCTGTGTTGAAACATGCTCAATATGATTGCAGCCGGCACCTGCAGACGAAAGAATCGTGGTATCTGAAATGGGCGAGCAGTGGTCGCCGAAAACCGAACCCGCGAGCGTAGCAGAGAGAACAACAATCGTGAGCGTGGGATCAATACCCTGAACCACCGGCACAACGATTGGAATCAGGATGCCGAACGTACCCCAGGCAGTACCCGTCGAAAAGGCGAGAAAAGCCGCGATGATGAATACCGCAGCCGGAAGGAACACTGAAAAGTCCCCGCCTGCCGTAGAAACCAAAGATTCAACAAACTGCGGCGTTGACAGTAGGTCTCGGCAGACACCCGAAAGCGTCCAGGCAAGCACCAAAATGATATTGGCCGGAAGCATGAGCTTCATGCCCTCCACCAACCCCTGCATAAAATCGCCAAAAGGCACCAGCCGACGGGGGACGTAGAGCAAAAGCTCGCGGCTTTCAGAACCGAAGGCTGCCCACACCAGCGCGGCAGCAGCCGACGAATTGCCAATGGATGCAGCAAAACTGTGGTACGCCGGATCCGCGCCCCAATAGCCGCCCGAATACATCAATGCCAGAACAGCAAAGATGATCAGTGCAGTGATCGGAACCAGCATGTCCATTACCGTTCCTCTCGGGTTGGCTTTGGGCGGTTCAGCGCTGCCGCCCTGAATGCCGCCGACATTCCCCTGAAGCGCCTTCTCTTCACTCGTACGCATGGGCCCAAAATCGAGTCCTGTGAAAATGATGAAGAAGACCATGAAGATCGACAGCAGCGCATAGAAATTCCATGGAATCGATGCGATGAAAGCAGCCATGTCGGACTCAAAGACAGCATTGCCTTTAAGTGAAGAGCCCACCGCGGCAGCCCAAGACGACACCGGTGCAATGATGCAGACCGGCGCGGCTGTCGAGTCGATGATGTAGGCAAGTTTTGCGCGCGAAACGTTGTAGCGATCGCAGAGCGGACGCATCACAGTGCCCACGGAAAGGCAGTTGAAGTAGTCGTCAATGAAGATCAGGATGCCAAGACCTGAAGTCGACATAAGCGTCGCACGACGCGATTTCACACGCTGTACAGCCCAGTTGCCGTATGCCTTTGTACCTCCCGACATGCCGACGACATAGACCAAAGCGCCCAAGAGCGACGTGAAGATGAGGATATTGAAGTCCACCTTATCCCCCATCAGCTTGAACGTCGTTTCGAGCGTTCCCATGATGATGTTGGCGTCGGTGCCGATCGCGTAGATAAGCGTGCCCGTAAGGATACCGATCAGAAGTGAGGAAAGCACTTCCTTCGTGAGCAGCGCAAGTGCAATGGCAACGATCGGCGGAACGATCGAAAGCCAGCCAGCGGCGTAGGGTTCCATGATTCTTTTTGTGTGTTTCTTCCACCTCAGGACTGCGTAAGCAGCCTCAAGGCAGTGAGGCGTTGCGGAATTGGAGCGAATGCGAAGTCCTTGCCGAGCACAAAGACCTGAATATCGTGTTCGCCCTTCATATCAAGCTTCGCATTATGCAACAGGATGCTTCAATCTACCTGCAGTCGTATGCCGTCAATTCGCCTTAGCACACAGCAAGGTAAAAAAACGAAGCTTCCTATACAGATATTTCCCCGAAATTGCAACGATTTTCTTAGCGCTCTGCCTGCAAAACTTTGCTTCCATCCGAGCTGCATCAGAACGGCCGGAAAAAAACAGAACAGAAGGATTTGAGCCAATATGACGCACGCAACTGCACTTCAGAACCATCGTCTCATGCTCGGCGGACGAAGCTTCCTCCCGCTGATGCTTGGCGGCATGGGTACCAATATCTCCACAGCCGAACTGGCTTTGGCCGTTGAACGGCTCGGCGGCATCGCGCACCTTTCCGACGCGATGCTGATGGACCTTTCGGATCGTCTATTCGGTACGCGCTTTACTGCCGAAAAGGCTAAACGCACGGCCTCTGAACGCGACAACATGGATAAGAGCGCCGTGACTTTCAACCTTGACAATGTCAAGGAGGCGGCCCGCCGCTATGTGAGCGACGTCATGAGCCGCGCTACCGGCCATGGTCTCGTCCTGATCAACTGCATGGAAAAGCTCACGATGAATGCGGGGCTCGACACTCTGCGTGCACGCCTGACGGCCGCACTTGACGGCGGCATCGACGGCATCACACTTTCGGCCGGTCTTCACCTCTCGAGCATGAAACTCATGGCAGATCACCCGCGCTTTAAAGATGCGCTCATCGGCATCATTGTTTCCTCTTCGCGGGCGCTGAACCTCTTTTTAAAGAAGAGCGCCTCCACAGGACGGCTGCCGGACTATGTTGTGGTTGAGGGCCCGCTTGCCGGCGGCCACCTCGGCTTCGGCATGGACTGGGCAAATTATTCGCTTGCCGACATTGTGAAGGACGTGAAGGCTTTTCTTGCCAAGAGCGGTCTCAATATTCCGGTCATTGCTGCTGGCGGCATTTCCCCCGGGGGGGAAGCCGCCGAGATGATGAGCGATACCGGCTGTGACGGCATTCAGGCTGCAACCCGTTTTGCCGTTGCGCAGGAGAGCGGCCTGCCCTATGCCGTCAAGCAAGCCTATTTCAATGCGAAGCCTGAAGACATCGTCGTCAACCACCTTTCACCCACTGGCTACCCGATGCGCATGCTTCGTCAGTCTCCGGCCATAACGGGTGACATTCGGCCAAATTGTGAGGCCTACGGATATCTTCTCAATCATGGTGACTGCAGCTATCTGAAAGAATGGCGTCTTCGTCAGGAAGCCGCTGCCAACGGTACACCTGCATCTGAAATGCCGGCCAAAGAAAAGTGCTGCCTCTGCACCTATATGCGCAACTACAAAGTATGGACGTGCGGCACCAGTGCCGCGCGCCTTCATGAAACATCGGTCAGACAAGCTAACGGCGAATGGATTCTGCCAACTGCAGCCGACGTTTTTCACGACTACATGCAGTCGACAGGCAGCGAAATTCTGCTTCCGGAAGCGGCGCGAGAATACCTTGCCCAGAGCCGTATTCCAGAAATGATCGCCTCCGGTGCACAGCTGCTCTCCGGCGTGAACCGCACTGTGGCAGCGTTCTGACCGCTCTATTTCTGTTTCCTTTCGTTGCTTTGAAAAAGGCTTGGGCCAGTTCAACGTTCTTAGAATGAACACTCATCGCACCGTCAGCGGGTGCTTTGCCGCCCGCACGGTTTGACTGCGACCTATTTCAAGGAGACTAAGTGATGACAGAACTTACTGCCGGCATGGAAGCACCGGACTTTACGCTCGAGAGCGACGCCGGTACGCCGGTTTCGCTCTCGGCCCTGCGCGGCAACGGCGTCGTGCTCTATTTCTATCCGAAAGACAATACGGCGGGCTGCACGACTGAAGCTCAAGGGTTCCGTGACCATCTCGCCGACTTCAAGGCTCTGGGCTATGAGGTGCTCGGCGTCTCGAGAGACAGCGTGAAGAGCCATTGCTCGTTCCGCGACAAGCAGAACCTCAACTTTCCGCTGCTCTCCGACAAGGAAGAAACCGTCTGCAACCTTTATGGCGTACTCAAAGAAAAAACGATGTACGGCCGCAAGTGTTTCGGGATTGAGCGCTCCACATTTGTCATTGATCCTCAAGGCAAAATCATTCATGCCCTGCGCGGCGTCAAAGCCAAAACGCATGTGGATGAGCTGCTTGAACTCCTCAAACAGGCCTAATTGATTTGGAGGCTGACTGCCTGAGCGGAAGTTTCTTCGGCGCACAGCTGCTGTCGAAGGCTTCCGCTTTTTTTTCGTGATTGAAGCTCTAGTGAATATCCCAAATGCAAAAAATCCCGCGGGCCGCACGACCTGCAGGATCTTTTGGAAAGGATGGGGTGGGAGATGGGACTCGAACCCACGACAACCGGAATCACAATCCGGGACTCTACCAACTGAGCTACACCCACCATCCTGAGCAACAAAAATCGAATGGGGTGGGAGATGGGACTCGAACCCACGACAACCGGAATCACAATCCGGGACTCTACCAACTGAGCTACACCCACCGTTCGAATTTTTGCGCTCACATTACTGTGAGAAAAGAGATTTTACGGAAACCCGCCGTTTTGTCAAGTAGCAAAAACCAGTTTCAGGCGGCCTTATTTTCAAGAGAACCGGCTCCTGCACTTCTCACCGGTTTGTTCACTTCACTGCTGCGGGAGCTTTTGGAGCTCCGGCGGAGCAAACCGATTGTTCTCGAGCACAGGAAGCACACGTCGAGAGGCTTCGACCTTGCACGGATCCAGATCAACCATGAGCAATTGCTCGTCAATCCCGCACTGTGCGACAACCACGCCCATCGGATCGACCACTTTAGAGGATCCTACGGTTGCCGGCCCGCATTCGCTCGCGCCACAATGAGATAGCAGGTATTTTCAAGCGCACGCGCCCGCAGACAGATATCCCACTGCATTTCCTTCAAAGCCCCCTTAACCCAGGCGGCTGAAACGACGAGAAGCGTTGCACCTGCACACGCCAATGCCCGCGTCATTTCCGGAAAACGAACGTCATAACAAGTTAGAAATCCAACTTTAAATGGTCCTATCTGAAGCACTTGCGGCAGGACATCGCCCGGGGCAGCATAGCTGCTTCTTTGCCGCGAAAAGCGTCGTACAAATGTATTTTCTGATATGTCAGCCGTAACTCACCGTTCTGAATGACCAGCAAATCGTTGGCATAGCGAGACTCGTTTGCAATTTTTGCCTGCACGGTACAAACCACTGTCACGCGACGGCCGCGCGTTGCTTCGCGCAGTCCGCTCACAAAAGGGCCGTCTAGCGGTTCAGCATGTTTTTGTCCCCAATCGGGCATGCCCAGCTTTCTCGCAATGATGCACTCTGGGAGCACGAGCAGATCGGCGCCTGCAGTCTCCGAACGTTCAATAAGTGACCGTGCGGCGGCGAGATTCTCTGTGCTCGTTTCCTTCACAAAGAATTGTCCCAGCGCTGCGCGGAATGTCTGCTGTGGTGTATTGACGATCAATTTATTGTTCTCCTTGGGGCTGCCTTCGGCTGCAAAGATATGCCTCCAGAGGCATGCACCAAAATCCTATCCATCAAAGCGTACGCAAATATTTTCCATCCAGCAGCACAGCATTGATCCTAAGCAAACACCCAGCCTTTTGCGGTCAATCATAAATAGACAACACCCTTGAAAAAACTTGATTTTATTGGGTATTCCTTCTGTCTATACCGCTCCAGCTTCATGGATTGAGAAGCTGTCCGATATGACAGCAGAAACTCTAAAATTTCGCTTTAAAGATTGGTACGCGGAACTCATGCGCTCGGTCCCCATTCGCTGCCGAGCGAGCTGGTCACCGACGGCAATTTAAAAAAGACAAGAGGAGAAGACTTCCATGGCACTGCAGAAATATGTGTTCGCCTACGGCCGCGGCACACAATCGTTTGAATACGACGACGCCGACGTTCTGAAGGTCGTACGCACGGAGCCTCAGCCCGTACTCGAAGACGTCAAAGGGCACCTGCTCGACATGCTCGAGCACCCCATCGGGCTCCCGCCGCTCAGCGAGATTGTGAAGCCCGGCGACACCGTAGCCTTCATCTGCAATGATCCGACCCGCGTTGCCAACAGCTTTGTGTTCATGCCAATCCTCGTCAATGAACTCAACCGCCTCGGCGTACCCGACGCCAATATGCGCATCGTCTTCGCGCTGGGCACACACCGGGCGATGACGCATGAAGAGATGGTTGAGCAGGTCGGTGAAGAGGTTGCCGGCCGCCTGCCGATGTTCAACAGCATCGCCACCAATGCGGATGACTTCCAATACTTCGG
>OBXI01000594.1_pt1 | contig 31507 bp, 23 predicted proteins | sample 1538161 | NCBI WGS metagenome assembly OBXI01 (sample SAMEA2580142, study PRJEB22360) | human gut metagenome | biome: human gut; feature: human-associated habitat; material: faeces | place: Denmark | collected 2008/2010 | reverse complement strand
GATCCTCCGTATTACCGCGGCTGCTGGCACGGAGTTAGCCGATCCTTATTCATAAGGTACATACAAAACGGGACACGTCCCGCACTTTATTCCCTTATAAAAGAGGTTTACGATCCATAGAACCTTCATCCCTCACGCGACTTGGCTGGTTCAGGCTTACGCCCATTGACCAATATTCCTCACTGCTGCCTCCCGTAGGAGTTTGGTCCGTGTCTCAGTACCAATGTGGGGGACCTTCCTCTCAGAACCCCTATCCATCGTCGGTTTGGTGGGCCGTTACCCCGCCAACTGCCTAATGGAACGCATGCCTATCTATCAGCGATGAATCTTTAGCAAATATCCCCATGCGGGGCCCCTGCTTCATGCGGTATTAGTCCGACTTTCGCCGGGTTATCCCCCTCTGATAGGTAAGTTGCATACGCGTTACTCACCCGTGCGCCGGTCGCCACCCGGTATTGCTACCTGTGCTGCCCCTCGACTTGCATGTGTTAAGCCTGTCGCTAGCGTTCATCCTGAGCCAGGATCAAACTCTTCGTTGTTTAAATTGTTTTATTATCCTCGCTCCGGAATCCGTTATTGTAGTCCAAAGTCATACTTCTTTGACGGTATCAATCCGGAAAATTAATTTTCCTAATACTTGTACTACTTGTTGAATTATGTAAATCTCTCAAAGAACTCTCTCGCTATCGTTTCTCGATTGCGGCTGCAAAGGTAAGGACTTTTTTTTAATCTCCAAATTTTTCGGTGAAAAATTCTCGATTTATTTTCTCTCGTCGATCTCCGGGCGGTTGGAAATTATCGCTTGGCCCAGCCAACCTCATCCCCTACCCAAGGATACCTCCACGTTTCCATCATTTCTGAAGCGCCGTTCTCTCTCGAATGCGGGTGCAAAAGTAATGCTATAAAACATACGGTCCAAACTTTTCCGGAACTTTTTCGCGTTTTTTTTCACGAGGGGGATTGCGTACATTAAATAATACGTGATGCTCTTTTTTTAACTTACGAGTCACCGCGTGTACTGAAAACAGGGCTCTCACGAGTGCTTTTACACGTATAAAAACGATAAACAGGGTCCTAGCGACGAGAGGAAATCACACGAGAAAAACGGCTTTCTGCTCATGGAATCACGAGAAAATCGCTCTGTACACGTGCTTTTGGGCCACGTAAATGTGAGTTTAGGCCGATTATATCGCCCCAAAGACTAAAAAAGGGCTAAGAGAACAGTATTACATAAACAACTGTCTATCTATACTTTAAGACATCAAGAAAATCCTCAAAAAAAATCACAGGGCGCATTAGGGCGCATCTTTACGTGTTCGCAAAAACATTTTACAAAAAAAATATATTACTCCATCTATATATAAGTAAGACGCTAATTTTTTTATAATATAAAAGTTTTACAAACCTCGCAAAGATGCGCCCTTTGCGCCCTGAACCATCCCCTACCAACTTATCCGGGATACAAAAAAAGCCTATGGGACACGGCCGTAAAGTCATTGAGATAACACCTCTATCCCATTGACTTTACCACCGTTTCCCATTGAGATACTATCGCAAACCCGACACTTCAAGAAGGGATAATCATTCCCCAGATAGGCGTCTTGACCATGAACACGAATAGTTCGCTCGCAACTGAACTGAACCGCACCATCGTCCCGTTAATCGCTACCCGTCCCATGATAGGGACAAATCCGTTCTTCTCATTGCTGCCGTTCACATAGATTTGACTTCTCCCAATATCCACAATTTGCCCCTACCTTCTTCATATTCAATTTTAATTGCGCCAATCTGGGCTTTTTATGAGGTTATTACGGAGATTTTCCGTAAATTTGTAGAAATAAGACAGCCAATAATATTTATAAAAATATGCGAGAAAAACTCTCCTATCCTGTTAGGATCATCATATCCTTACTATCCATTTTTCTCTGGAGCTTTCCGGCAGAAGGGCAGGATAGTGAAAGCTTAAAAAAGCAATTGGATCAAAAGCTAAACTCTTTCGCAAGGCAATATGTGTCTTCACGCACCATTAAGATTGACTCCATCCTCATACAGAAGAAGAAAGTCACGCTTTTCGCCAATGAAGCTTTGGAGGACATCCCTTTTCGGGAATATAACGTTTCTGAGCTTTACGCAAGTATAGCTCCCCTATTCCCCAATGCCTCCAAGATCGTCATCTTGACCCGAGATACAGACATTGAGAGCTTGATTCCCGAATACGACAGAAAAGGACGTCCCAACAAAAAGAGGCTATACTCCATTAAAGAGAGTAAATACCCGCTAACCCGTAGCCTATCCACCCCTCATGAGATAAAAAACGGATTACAAAACCGTCATATCGCCCTTTGGCAAAGCCATGGTTTATATTACGCCCAGACCGCCCATCGCTGGGAATGGCAACGGGCTCGCATGTTCGGCACCGTGGAGGACTTATTTACGCAGAGTTTTGTTCTTCCTTATCTGACCCCGATGCTTGAAAACGCAGGAGCGACTATTCTTATCCCCCGGGAAAGGGATACCCAAATACACGAAATCATTATCGACAATGATCGCTCTACTCCGGGATCCGAGTATAAGGAATTGGATGGGGAGAAAGCTTGGTCGGATGGGAAGAAAGCTGGATTTGGGCATATTCAAGCTACTTATACGAATGGGGAGAACCCTTTTACGCAAGGTACCTATCGGCAGACGGTCACACAGAGGAAAGGAAAAGAAAGTCTCATCGAGTGGATTCCCGAAATTCCGGAATCGGGGAATTACGCAGTCTATGCCTCCTATCAATCTTTTCCGAACAGCACAGAGCAGGCACTGTATACCATCCATCATGCCGGAGGGGAAACCACAATCGCCGTCAATCAAACGATGGGGGGTGGAACTTGGATCTATCTTGGAAACTTCAAATTCACGGCACATGAACAAGCCCATGAGAGAATCGTATTAACGAATCAAAGCAATAAATCGGGAAAGATTATCACGGCAGACGCAATCAAGATCGGTGGCGGCATGGGGAACATCGCACGTAGCCCGCTAGAAAGTCCCTATCCGATAGAAGCAGAGACAAGCGGGTATCCACGGTTTACCGAGGCGGCCCGATATTGGCTACAATGGGCGGGAATACCGGATAGTATCTATTCGAAAAGCGCTTTCCGCAATGATTATCAAGACGACATTTACGCACGTCCCCGATGGGTTAATTATTTAAAAGAACAGACCCATATCCCTATCGACATGGCCTTCGCATTCCATTCCGACGCAGGAACCACCCCGGATGACTCAATTATAGGGACACTCGGCATCTATATGTCTAAAAGCAACGACGGAATCTACACCAACCGGAAAAGCCGGGAGATCGCCAGAGACCTAACCGACATGATCCAAACACAGATCCTGTCCGATGTCCGCAAGGTTTACAATCCTCAATGGAGCCGCCGGGGCATGTGGAATCAATCTTATATAGAGGCACGTATTCCCGATGTCCCAACGATGCTATTAGAATTACTATCCCATCAAAACTTCGCCGATATGCGTTACGGGTTAGACCCACGCTTCCGTTTCCTTATCTGTAGGGCGATCTATAAAGGGATGCTCCGTTATATCTGTTTCCAGAATAAACAGGAGCCTATCGTACAACCGCTCCCACCCGATCGTCTGTATACGGAGCTCGTAGAAACGAATAAAGTGAGAATCGGCTGGAAAGCCGTACAGGATACTCTTGAGGAGAGTGCCTCACCAACCGCCTATATCCTTTATAGTCGAAAAGACAGCGGTGGATTCGATAACGGGACGCTCGTAAAAGGAGAAGAAATCATTCTTCCAATTGAGGCGGGTATTATCCATAGTTATAAGGTAGCTGCCGTAAATAAGGGAGGCATCAGTTTCCCTTCCGAGATCGTAAGTGTTTACCGGTCTCCTAAAGGTGAAAAGGATAAGACGGTATTGATCGTCAATGGATTCGACAGGATCAGCGGTCCAGCCAGTTTCGAGAGTACGGCGGATAGTTTAGCCGGCTTTCTTTATGCCGTCGACCGGGGAGTACCTTATCTGAATGATATCGCATTTATCGGGGATCAATTCGAATTCCGCCGTTCCGCCACATGGAACAGCAATGATAATAACGGGCATGGGGATAGTTACAACAATTACGCAGGCCAAGTCATAGCGGGCAATACCTTCGATTATCCTTTCATACATGGGCAGGCCATGGCCGGGACCGGTTATTCCTTTGTCTCATGTAGCCATAAATCTTTGGCCGAGGGAGTCGTAAAGCCGGATACGTATCCGATTATTGACTTGATTTTAGGAAAACAGCGCCAACCGGTTATCACTCCCGTTTTACAGGATACGCTTCGCAGCTACCTTGCCCAAGGCGGCAACTTGCTTGTAAGCGGGACGAATCTTTTCTCCGACAGCTGGGGCAACGCACAAGACCGTACGTTCGTCGAGGAGGTACTAAAAGGGAAGTTGGCTAGCCGTAATGCCAGCAAGGAGGGAATCGTAAACAGTTGCGCATCCCCTTACGGATATATAAACGGCAGATACACGTTCCGGACACGTCCGAACCCTATTTGCTACTCGATCGAGTCGGTAGACGGTGTACTTCCGGCGGATAAGCTCGCCCATACCATCTTGAGATATCCGGAGAACAATATCGGGGCGGGAATCGTTTATGAAGGGAAATATCGGACTTGTTTGCTCGGTTTCCCGTTTGAGGCGCTTCAAACATCGTCGGAACGAAATCGACTCATGGAGTCCATCTTACGCTTTTTCTCCATTCAACAACAAAATAAAATACAGTATATACAATGAAACGAATCAATTGCTTTATCCCTTATGGAAAAATAGAGGCTACACGACAAACGGTAGCGCAATTGGCCGAGTCGTCCTTAGTGAGTCAGATCTATCTAATCACGGACGATCCCCACGCCAAGGCTATTTATCCCTGCAACTTAATCCGCACGGAGAATATATGGAGCACGAAGACCCTCCGGGAAATAGCCGGCTATGCCAGTGCCCATTATACGTTAATTTATACGAAGACTGAAGAGCTTCTATTAGGCATGTATGCCCTAGAGCGTTTTGTCGCCATCGCCGACGATACGAGATCCGGTATGGTTTACTCCGATTATTACGAGCAGAAGGAGGGCAAACTCAACCCCCATCCGGTGATCGATTACCAGAAAGGAAGTCTTAGGGATGATTTCAATTTCGGCTCCCTCCTACTTTATCGTTCTTCCACGCTACAAAACGCCATAGCCTCCATGGATACGGAATATACATTCGCCGGACTCTACGACTTGCGCCTGAAAGTCTCCCAAAACGCTCCGCTGACGCATATCAACGAATATCTATATACAGAAGTAGAGAATGATTTACGGAAATCCGGAGAGAAGATGTTCGACTATGTAGATCCCAAGAACCGCTTTGTACAGATCGAGATGGAAGCCGCCTGTACAGATCACTTAAAGATGATAGGCGGCTACTTGCCCCCTCATTTCAAGCCAGTCCGTTTTGACGAGCAGACATTTCAAACGGAAGCCTCCGTTATTATCCCTGTACGTAACCGTGTACGGACGATCGAGGACGCTATCCGTTCCGTACTGCGACAAGAGGCGTCCTTCCCTTTCAACCTAATCATTATCGATAATCATTCCACGGATGGCACCTCCGAGCGAATCCAAGCGATCGCCGCCACGGACCCTCGTATTATCCATATCCAGCCGGAGCGTGACGACCTCGGCATCGGGGGTTGCTGGAATATAGGAATACACCATTCGGCTTGCGGCAAGTTCGCCATCCAATTGGATAGCGATGATGTATACAGTGACGAGCATACCCTGCGTAAGATCGTGGAAGCCTTCTACGAGCAGCGATGCGCCATGGTGGTCGGAACCTACCGAATGACCGATTTCGATATGCGAACCATCCCGCCCGGAATTATCGACCATAAAGAATGGACTCCCGAGAACGGCCGCAATAACGCCCTCCGCATCAACGGGCTTGGAGCGCCCCGAGCCTTTTATACACCCTTGCTACGGAAACTAAACCTCCCGAACACCAGTTACGGAGAAGATTACGCCCTCGGCCTGCGCATCAGCCGCGAGTACCCGATCGGGCGGATCTACGACGTGCTGTACCTTTGCCGCCGTTGGGAAGATAACTCCGACGCCTCATTGGATGTCGTGAAAATGAACAGCCATAATATATATAAGGATAAAATCAGGACTTGGGAACTCGAGGCCCGCTTAAACATGGAAAGACAATGAAACCAAACAACTGGGTCAGCTCATCGCAAGCGACCGAATTATTAGCCAAGCAACTCGTGACATGGCCATTGGCCGAGAAGAACTATAAGGCACTGGAGGCCGTGCAAGTAAAATCCTTCGATATGGAAGGGTTCTCGATACGTGCGCAATTCAATCCCGCCCGTATTGTTTCCACCGGGGCCAAGGTAGATGCCCGATCCCTAAAAGAACGCAAGTGCTTCCTATGCCCCGAGAATCTGCCGGTGGAACAGGAGCGACTGCCTTTCGGCTTTCGCCATCTGGTATTGTGCAACCCCTACCCGATCTTCCCACAGCATTTCACGATCCCTACCCGGAAACATTCTCCGCAACTGATATTGCCGCAATGGAATGACTTCTTGGAACTGACAAGGAGACTCGCTCCCTTCACCGTCTTCTACAATGGACCCCGTAGCGGAGCCTCGGCACCGGATCATGCCCACTTCCAAGCGGTGACACGAGGCATCATGCCGCTGGATGAAGAGGTAACCCAATTTATACGACAATCGTATGCGAGTGTATACGACAACCGTATATACCCACTCACCGGCAACCTCCGCCCCGGCCTCGTCATCCAAGCCGCCACCGAAGAAGCCGCCACCCGGCTCTTCAAAAAGATCTACGCCGCTTTGCCGATACTTCCCGGTGAGCCCGAGCCGATGATGAATATCTTCGGCTCCTATTACGATAATAATTGGGTAATCACGGTTATCCCTCGTAAACGCCACCGCCCGTGGCAATACGAGGCCGAGGGTGACGACCATCTCCTGTCCAGCCCGGGAGCTGCCGATATCGGAGGTCTTTTCATCACCCCTTTAGAAAAAGATTTCAAAAAGATCAACCCGGAGCTTCTGCGAGATGTTTACCAACAAGTATGCCTCAGCGACCGGGACGTAGAGGAAATTTTCGTACATTTGTCATCTAATTAGTTTTCAATAGATATGAAACAATTCTTTAAAATGATGTTTGCCTCAACGCTAGGCGTTATGTTGGCAATGGGAATAATCCTGACGGTATTGATATCCATGACTATAGGATATATCGCCACCGTAGGTAGCACACCTGATTACACCCCCAAGAGCAATACGGTATTCAAGATCAAGCTAGACGGGACGCTAGCGGATAACCCGGCGGAGAATCCATTCTCCGCCTTGATGGGCGACAAGGAAAACATGCTGTCACTGAAGGACCTGCTCGAGACGATCCGGATAGCGAAACAGAATGACAAGATCGCGGGGATTTATATCGAATCGGGGCTTCTCTCCTCGGGTAGCGCCAGCTTGGAGGCAATCCGCCGATCGCTGATAGACTTCAAGGAAAGCGGCAAGTTCGTGGTAGCTTACGCCGATAATTTCACGCAAGGGAATTACTTCCTTTGCTCCGTGGCCGATAAGGTATTCTTGAATCCGCAAGGCATCCTTGAGTTGACGGGACTCGCCTCGCAAACCCTATTCTACAAAGGACTGATGGATAAGGTAGGTATCGAGATGCAGATTTTTAAGGTAGGTACCTACAAAGGTGCCGTGGAGCCCTTTATGCTGGATAAGCTGAGCGAGGCGAACCGGGAGCAAATCCAATCGTATATCTCCACCATCTGGGATAATATAACCGAAGGCATCGCCGAATCACGCGGCATCAGCGTGAACGATATCAACCATTACGCCAATGAGGGGCTTTTCTTCGCGGACCCGGTGAAAACGGTAGAATGTGGCTTTATAGACGAATTGAAGTATAAGCCGGAGGTAGAAGCATATGTCAAAGAGTTAGCCGGACAAAATGGAGAGAAACTGAGATCGGCCAACTTAGCTCAAATGAAAACCCTCAAGGCATCACCCACCAAAAACGCCCCGGAGATAGCTGTACTTTACGCCGAAGGCGAGATTAAGGCGCAAACACCCGGCAACTTTTACGATATCGAACAAAGTATCACGGAGAAAATGGCCGATGAGCTTATCAAGCTAAAAAACAATGACGACGTGAAAGCCGTGGTATTCCGTGTGAATTCCCCGGGAGGTAGCGCTTATATATCCGAGCAGATATGGCGTCAAGTTGTCGAGTTGAAAAAGGTGAAACCTGTGGTCGTTTCCATGGGCAACGTAGCTGCCTCGGGAGGCTACTATATCTCATGCGCCGCTAATAAGATCATCGCCGAACCGAATACGTTGACCGGTTCCATCGGTATCTTCGGCATGTTCCCGAACGCCTCCGGATTATTCGGGAAACTAGCGTTGACCACGGACATCGTAAAGACGAACACATTCTCGGACTTAGGAGACCTCTCCCGTCCCATGACCGAGAGTGAGAAAGCACTGATACAAGGATACGTGGAAAGAGGCTACCAAACGTTCCTTTCCCGCTGCGCCGAAGGTAGAGGTATGACTACCGAAGCGGTCAACGCTATCGGACAAGGACGGGTCTGGACGGGTGAGCAAGCGAAAGAAAGAGGTTTGGTCGATGAGCTGGGCGGTATTGAATTAGCTATAAGCACAGCGGCGGGGTTGGCTGATCTGGATCAGTATAGCGTAACTACCGTCAGCGGTTCCAAAAATTTCTTGGACGAGTTCTTGGAAAGCCAGCTCGGAGAGGTGAAACTCTCTATCGTCAAAAATGTATTGGGTAATGAGTTCGAGTACTTCAAGACGTTGAATAATATCAAGACGAATTGCGGAATCCAAGCTCGTATGCCTTACGATATGAAACCGTTATAATAACTGGACCATGCTGACAGATCATACGATTAAGTTCAATAAACTCCTCACTCCATTCTCTTTCCTTTATGGAATCGGGGTGAGATTCAGGAATCAGCTGTTCGACTGGAAAATCCTTCGGACAGAGCGGTATGATCTGCCTATTATTTGCGTGGGGAACCTGACTGTCGGGGGGACCGGAAAAACCCCTCATACGGAATACATCATCCGTTTGATAAAAGACCGATACCGGGTAGCTGTACTCAGCCGTGGCTATAAACGGAAAACCTCCGGTTTCTTGTTGGCCGATCAGCGAAGTACCAGCAAGGATATCGGTGACGAGCCGTACCAAATGAAACGTAAGTTTCCGGATATTCTCGTTGCCGTAGACGCTGATCGCCGCAGGGGTATCCGCAATCTATTGGCTCTGCCAGAGAATAAGCGCCCGGAAGTGATCGTGCTGGACGATGCCTTTCAACATCGATACGTCGCCCCCACGCTGAACATCCTTTTAACCGATTGCCACCGTCTTTATACGCAAGATAAGCTCTTGCCCGCAGGCCGTTTAAGGGAACCTATGGATGGCGCTCGACGTGCGGACGTGATCATTGTCACGAAATGTGAGTCATGTATACAACCTATAGACTTCCGGATCATAGAGGAGGATATACATCTCTCAGCTTATCAAGAGCTCTATTTCAGCCGTATTCTTTACGGGGAGCTGGAACCCGTCTTTTCCGGTAAAGCCCCCAGACGCACATTAAAAGGGCTGGCCTCTACTACAGAGGTTTTATTGGTATCCGGTATCGCATCCCCGGCACCTCTCGAAAAAGAGATCCATAAATATACGGAGCATGTCACCTCATTGATCTTTCCGGATCATCACGCCTTCGATCGGCATGACATCCAGAAAATACAAACGGCCTTCAAGCGGTTGACTTCTACAAGTAAATTGATAATCATCACGGAGAAAGATGCCGCCCGACTCCGTGACCTTCCTTCGCTTCCCATGGAATGGTTTTCTCATTTATATTGTTTGCCTATTACGGTGGGTTTCTGTATGGACCGGGAAAAACAATTTCAAGAATTAATAGTTAAACATATTGATACAAGAATAAAGAATCATCCTATATTACGTTAACAATCTTATGAGCAATAGAACAGAAATATCGACTTTGGGAGAGTTCGGGTTAATCCGTCATCTCACCGATAAAATAGAACTTAAAAATCCGAGTACGTTGAAAGGTGTTGGTGACGACGCAGCCGTACTAGATTACACAGACAAGCAAGTATTGGTTACGACAGACCTTTTGCTGGAAGGTATTCATTTCGATTTGATGTATGTGCCCTTGAAACATCTCGGCTATAAATCCGCAGTCGTAAACTTCTCCGATATTTACGCCATGAACGGCCGCCCGAAACAGATTACGGTATCATTGGGTATTTCCAAACGTTTCTGTGTAGAAGATCTCGAAGAATTCTACGAGGGCATTAAACTCGCTTGTGATATCTATGACGTAGATCTCGTTGGTGGCGACACTTCCGCCTCACGCACAGGGTTAGCGATCAGCATCACTTGCCTAGGCGAGGGAGAAAAAGGCAAAGTTGTCTATCGAAACGGAGCCAAGGAGACCGATCTTATTTGCGTGTCCGGAGATTTAGGGGCCGCCTACATGGGTCTCCAATTACTGGAACGGGAGAAAAGCATATTTAATGGGGAGAAAGATTTCACGCCCGATTTCTCTGGTAAAGAATATTTGTTGGAACGCCAATTAAAACCGGAAGCCCGCAAAGACATTGTCGAGGTTCTTGACCAAGCTGGAATCGTTCCGACCTCCATGATGGATATCTCCGACGGCCTCTCTTCGGAGTTGCTTCATATATCTAAAGAAAGTAATGTAGGTTGCCGAGTTTACGAAGATCGTATTCCTATCGATTACCAAACCGCAGCCATGGCAGAGCAGTTTAACATGAATCTGATAACCGCGGCATTGAATGGAGGTGAGGATTATGAACTCTTATTCACTGTTCCTTTAGCAGATCATGATAAGGTGTCGGAAATGAAAGGTATTAAGGTGATCGGTCATATAACAAAGCCGGAGTTAGGCAATTATCTTGTCGGTCGTGACGGAGGTGAAGTCGAGCTTAAGGCGCAAGGTTGGAACTCACTAAACTAAAAAGAAATATCCGCTCTGAATTCACGAATGCAAAGCGGTCCGTCTCATTTTTATTGGGGGACGGACCGTTTTCCTATTATTTCACTTCAATGGATCCTAAATAATTATAGAAGAGTTCAAAATCACTTATCTTCAAGAAAGGTAAGTGATAAACATCCATCTTTATAATTTGCGCCTCTATAGCCATTTTCCCATACAAATCAGCCAAAGACATACTCTTTATATCACCGTTATGATAGACCTTATTCTTTTTCTCGGGAAGCTGTACCTTCTTATCCAAGAAACGGATATAAGTATAAGAAGTAGCCAGCGGCTTATTATAAGTAGGCACTTTTCCGACTTTCCTCATATCATAAAACCCTTTCGCACAAGCCGTCTCACAAGGGACATTCATGAACTCTGGTATATTCACAAATCGAAAGACACAATCATCCCATTTACAAAAGCCAATCTTAGCCAACGCATCCGGCTGGTCTGTCTTAATTTGTGGGCACCACAACCCTTTTAATGGAAAGATCTGCTTATCCATATCATATTGTAACATCTCCGACTGACTCTCAATACGAAACACCTTACTAAAATCAACGTCCCCTAACGCCTTTTCCAATTTAGCGGCATATTCTTTCTTAAGATCCGCCATAGTAAATGGATCGGCTTGATTTTTCTCTACCAGATTCTTGTCACAATGAGCCATATACCTTACTATCACATCGTCATCAACTGTCACATTATTTAATTTAAGCGCATAAACAAATAAGAGATCGGACGTTAAATCGACCATACCTTCAACTTCGCTTTTAAAATATTCCGAAACAATATTCCCTTGACTAAGCGCATCATTAATATTTATACAAAGACGCCGTCCATCCAGCTCTACCACGACAAGAGGATGCGTTTCTACCTCAGAATAAACGCCCATACCCTCAAAGAGTTTCTTATCGTAATCTGGAATATCAACGATCACCGCCTCTTGACTAGCCAGATTCTCTTTCGGCATCGTAGAAATCTTCCCATCCTTTGTAAACGTCCTAACAAACAAATATCCGGAAACCTTAGGGACACCAAACATAATCTTATCCCCTTTTTTATACACTTTCCCATCACAGGCAGACACCGCATCACGAGTTCCTATCCCAGCAGCAAATGCCAAACATACCCAACTTAAAACAATACTCCAAATTACTTTCTTCATATCTATAGCTTATTAATCATTCTCTACCCGCTTCCAAAAATAAGTAAAAATCCATATTTATCTACACGCTCCCCCTATTCACCCTGCTTATAGCAGCTAATTTCACCTCTACCCTCAAATATTTTCAAAAAATCCACCGCCACCTATTGCATATATCAAAAAAAGTCCGTATCTTTGCACCCGTAATCGAAACAACGATATACAAAACGACATGATGGTGCCATAGCTCAGTTGGTAGAGCAAAGGACTGAAAATCCTTGTGTCCCCGGTTCGATTCCTGGTGGCACCACTTTTAAAAGACTTCAAATTTAGTAAATCCCTGAAAATTAAACATTTCAGGGATTTACTTTTTCTCCTAATCCGCATATTTTTGGCAAAATAACGCACTTCCGTAGTGCTAAATCGTGGACAATTTTAGTCTCGAAAAAAATGTCCACGAATTGTACCGTAAGTCGTTGATTGTCTTATCGTTTAATTCTTGCTATTCTGCACGATTCAGTAACTTTAAACATTAATTTTTAGAGTATGAAACGACAGACTTTCAACGTGCTGTTCTTCATCCGCAAAACAAGAACAGTGAAATCTGGTGAGACACCAATCATGTTGCGGATAACAATTCAAGGGCAATTAGCTGAAATGCAGCTAAAACGAACCGTTAAGCCCGAACTTTGGTCGCAAACTAAGGAACGGTGTACAGGCAAAGACGCTAAATCAGTAGAGGTAAATCGTTATCTTGAATCGGTAAAATTACGCCTTTATGACATTCATCGAACTTTAGAGGATGAAAATAAACTTATCAATCCAATGGAGATCAAAAGACGCTTTCTCGGACTGGATGAAAAGCACATGATGTTTTTTGAAGTTTTTCAGGAACACAACGACAAATGTCGTGAATTGATCGGCAAAAATTACGCAAAGGTCACTATCTCTCGCTTTGATACATGCTTGAAGTATTTTAAAGAAATGCTTCTTAAACAGTACCATCTAAAGGATATTCCGATGAAAGAAATAAATAATGCTATTATTCAGGACTATATTCATTTCTTGAAATCAAAAAAGAATCTGCAAGAAAATACGGTTATCCGCTACATGAAAGTAGTCAAGAAGATTACTAACATGGCTCTTGCAAATGACTGGATAGATAAAAATCCATTTATGAATATCCATTTTCATGAGCAGGAAGTACATAAGGAATTCCTAACCAAAGAAGAATTAGAGGTTTTGCAGAATAAGACTTTCAGCATTCCACGCTTAGAACTTGTACGTGATATTTTCTTATTTCAATGTTGGACTGGATTAGCTTTCATAGATGTATCGGAATTAAAGCCCGAACATTTGGTGACAGATAATCAAGGGAATGTCTGGATAAGAAAAACTCGCCAAAAGACAAAAGTTATGTGCAATATTCCACTCTTGGATATTCCGCTAGCTATATTGGATAAGTACAAAGGCTATCCGCTTTGCGAAAAGAAAGGCACTTTATTACCAGTTCCATGTAACCAAAAAGCAAATAGTTATTTGAAAGAAATTGCTGATTTATGCGGTATTAAGAAGAATTTAACCACGCATACCGGACGTCATACATTTTCGACAGTTGTTACGCTGGCTAACAATGTTTCACTGGAAAATGTATCTAAGATGCTCGGTCATACCAATACGAAAATGACACAACGATACGCCAAAGTATTGGATCAGAGTATTCTCCGAGATATGCAGAATGTACGCGAAAACTTCTCTACTAAAACCACCTAAAGATGAAACGGCTACCCTATCCATTCGGACGGTAGCCGTTTTTCTGTACTCGCCATTAAAAACTAAAGGGGATAATCTTCACTATTATAAGCTGGACGGAACCTATCTTCCAAAACTTTCCTAATATCCGATTCACGGAATAGCACTTTACCCGGTAGTTGAATAAAAGGGAATACTCCATTATCCCGATATTCTTGTAAAGTTCTACGGCTAATTTTAAGGATAGAACAAACTTCTTCACTTGTCAGATACCGTTCTCCCTCCAATGCTGGTTTACCATTTTTCAAAGCATGCTCGATATATGATAGAGCCTTATCCAATGACAGCAACAGTTCCCGACTATCCTCATTTGTGTATAAATCCATAAACAATTATTCTTTAGTAGTTATTTTTATTCTTCCTGAATCCAGTAGCTTTTGTACTTCGGCTACTTTATAATAAACTTTCTTTCCGACAGTCGAAAAGGAAAGTTTACCCCTCTCCCTTAAAGTTTGCAGACTTCGCAAGGAAATATGCAAGGAAGTCGCCAATGTTCTACCCTCTATCCATTCTTTATCAAGGTGCATATAAGAGGAGGACAGAGAGCCATTATCTACCAATGATATAATTTGTTCCAGTTTCTTTTTAAAAGAATCAAAGGAAGCTCTTTCTATTGCTACTATATCCATATAAAAATCAGTATTTTAGATTTCGCCAGCAAATATAGAAAACCAAACTATCTATTTAATAATAAGAGCTTTGCTGTCTGAATAGTGTTATTACTGGCTATATAGTGAATGTTAAAATGCGCCTTTGTTATACTTACTACTAAGTAAATTGCATATATTTGCGGCATGAATGATACAAGAAGCGAAATAATACGCATGGCAGACGAGCTAATAAAGACTATTGGCTACAATGCTTTTAGTTATGCTGATATATCCAAACAGCTTAACATAAAGAATGCAGCCATACATTATTATTTTCCTGCTAAATCAGATTTAGGAATAGCTGTGATTAGGAGCAATTCGGAAGCATTTAAGGAAAGAATTGGGTTGTGGGCTACTTTAGACGAAAGGCAACAATACATTAATTATATTACTATGCACGACAGTTTCGTTCAACAACACTGGACTTGTATTGTCGGTTCCCTTGCTCCAGCCTATGATACACTTCCTGAAAATATGCAGAAAGAATTGTATAACCTAATTAATACAATTCTTAATTGGCTGACAGTCCTATTAGAAAAAGGTAAGAAGAACAAAATCTTTCATTTTAAGGGGAACGCCAAAGACCAAGCTAATCTGACACACTCTGCTCTCTTATCTTCTTTACAGATGAATAAAGTTCTACGCAATGATATATACTCTTCCATACAGGAAAAGCTATTAAACATATAATTTTTTTGCCCACACCACTTACTTATTAGTAAGTATACAAATAATAACTAATCATCAAAAAATAGATTAAACATGAATGCTACAATTAGTTCAATAGGAGTTTATCATCCCAAAAGGGAAGTTTACAATTCTTTTTTCGAAAAGTCCTTAGACACATCCGATGAATGGATCAGAGAAAGAACAGGTATAGAAAGACGCTTCTTTGCTGCCCCAAATGAATTTACCAGTGATATGTGTGTAAAGGCAGCCGAAAACTTATCTGCAAACTATAATAAAGATTTGGCAGATGTAGATTTCATTATCGTGGCAACTACTACACCCGATCAGATTGTTCCGAGTGTTGCAAGCCAAGTACAAGCCAGACTGAGAATACCTCATGCCGGAGCTATTGACATATCATGTGCCTGTGCAGGTTTCTGCAATGGTTTGATTTTGGCAAAGGGGTTGATTGCTTCGGGTTCGCATAAGAAAGTATTAGTTTTTGGTGCTGATACGCTATCTAAAGTGACAGACTTTACAGACAGAACCACTTGTATCTTATTCGGGGATGCAGCCGGAGCAGTTATTGTAGAAGCATCTATAGAGAACCATCTATTAAATACCATCACAGAAACAAATGGTCACTATGGAAAAGATTTATATCTAACCAGTTCAAAAACACATATCAATGATGAAGAAGTTATAGCCAATAACAAACTACATCAAAATGGGAGAACAGTCTATAAATGGGCTGTTCAAACTTTGGCTAAAGGGTTAAAAGTATTGGCTATAAAGAACGACATCGAACTGGATGATGTGAACTATTTTCTACCACACAGTGCAAATTATAGATTATTGGAAGCTGTTTTCAATGAATTGGAAATACCAATGGAACAATGTTTAGATAGTGTTAGAAGATACGGTAATACTTCCGCTTCCTCTATACCTTTAGCATGGTATAATGGCATTCGGGAGGATAAGATACAATTGAATGATACATTGATGCTAATGGGCTTTGGCGGAGGATTTACTTATGGTGGGTTGTGTATTCAAAACAATATCTGTAAAGTAGATAATATGTAGAACCGATCATTCAAGCAAGCTAGGCAATATGAAAGATTTATTCCATGAAATCTTGATTTCAATCAATAATGAAATCAATGCACTAAATCTTGATGGAGTGATTTCTATAGATAATGCTGTATATATGCTTAAAGTGATAAATCCTCTGTTTAGTAAACTTCAAGAAACAGCCGTGAACTATCAGTTTCAAACAGAAGCCGATGAGATTTATTATTTCAAGAAGTTAAAGCCTGCCATATTAGGCAAATACTTATTCTTTAACAAGATATATAATATAGAATCACAAATACCAATAGGGAATAAGGAGGTAATAAAGCATTATCTATCGGAAGAACTTAATAGCCTAACACACTATTTCTATAAGAACAAAGAGTTTTATCAATACTATCGGACTGGACAAACTCATTTTGACAATATATATTTTGTTCGTGGAAATTGCAAGCCTTTCTTTTGCGGTGATAGCATACACATAGATAAAGATCCCAGATCTTCAACAGGATACGATTATAAGGTAGGTAAGATTTTGGCAAATGAACAGCTACGAGCATACTTAGAAAAAAGAATAAAGAATATTGAATGTTTAGAAAAACTTACCGATACATTGTCTAAGCTCTCCTTTCCTAACTTAACATGGACTGGAAAGAAAGTTTTCCTGATAGAATTGGGGTATTCTTTATATTCCTCATGTGACATCAATGGAGGAAAAGCAACTATCAGTGAAATAATGGATGCTCTTAGTATTCTGTTCAATACTGACTTAGGCGATTATTATCGTGTATATCTGAACTTGAAAAGTAGAAAAAAGGATAGAACTTCCTATCTAAACTCACTGATTGACAGTTTGATAAAACGCATGGATGAAGATGATGCTAAATAGTTCATAAAACAAAAATCCGATGCAAAATATAACAAATACGTGATGTGTTCTATTGAACAACCGCTTATTATTGCTACATTTGCATTGAAGAAATAGAAAAGAGAGGCAAGTCAAAAGATTTGCTTTTACATATAACATAACATTCGCAGAAGCTCTCTGTATAGGAAACTGGCACTTTCAACAGAAACGAGGTTTTTAGCGCAATGTCTATGCTATACTTTCGTATAGCGTGGACTTGCCTGTCCCGTTTCTAAGGTATGCCAGTACCTCTATACAGGAACAGCGTGGGTTCACGCTTTTCTTATGTTATCCCCTCAAAATCCAAACAACAATTAATTTTTAAAGAATTATGAGACAAATCAAACTTTATATTGCTACCTCACTTGACGGTTATATTGCAACACCTGATGGTGGAGTAGAATGGCTAACCCAGTTTCCCAATCCAACAAATGATGATTATAAATACAAAGAACTCCTACAGTCTATTGATATAGTCCTGATGGGTGGTAGAACTTATAGAGAAATTATCGGGTTTGGTGGTGAATGGTCTTACCGGAAAAAACAAACTTATGTTGTGTCACACAAGAATATCAACTTAACACCAAAAGAGCCAGTCCAATTTATAACGGAGAGTATTAACGAGGAAATTACGAAGTTAAAGAACAGTCAAGGTAGAGATATTTGGCTTGTAGGTGGTGGAGAGCTAGTTTCAATGTTAATAGACCTTGACCTTATAGATGAAATGCAAATCTGTGTTTTCCCTATTATTTTAGGGCAAGGCATACCTTTATTTCCAAACAAGCCCAAAGAGAAAAACTGGAAACTAAAAAGTTGCCAAACATTTCAGAATGGAGCTATTTTAAGCACTTATTATAAGTAAGTTATACATAGAAACTATCAGGTTGATTAGTACTTGATAGTTTCACTTTGGCAAAGAAATGACTAGCTATCTTTTATCGATGAAAGCTATCATTATATCTATTTCAATGATATAAAAGGATTTATATCAAAAATTTAATTTTATCAAGTTGATAATCCCTTGTCAATTCATCTTCATCATTCTTCCGAATTTTGCTTCATCAATCGATTGAATACAATAATGTTAAACTAAAAATTGAAGCAAAATGTATATAGACAACGAAAACTTCGAGAAGTGGATGGAGAAGCTATCCAAGAAACTCACCGAAATCAAGCAAGACCTGAAATCCCTTATCAATACTGACACTGTATTGGATGAGAATGAAAAGTTATTGGATAATCAAGATTTAGCTTTTCTGCTAAAAGCCTCTTTCCGAACCCTACAACGCTATCGAGCAAACGGTACTCTGCCCTACTTCAACATTGGACGGAAGACATACTATAGAGCAAACGATATTCGGACTTTTGTTCGTGAACGTGCCGACTCTCAAACCTATAAGCAGTTTGAAAGAGCTAATCAATTAGAGAATAAACCTTGAAAGCAAAAGGTAGCAGAGGAAAGAAGCCAGTGTTTTGTCTATTCCTCTATGCTACTACCCCAATTTAGCACAAACAGCTTCACCTATCGATTCTGCCCATTTCGCTAAATTGAGCAAGAGGGAACTGGACAAGTCCTGTTCTTCCCTCTTGCCCTGCGGGGCAAAGCCTTCGGCTTTAACGTGTTACAAGAACACGCTGTAATGACACCTGTAATAAGCATTTTCTTTTCAATGCTTATTATCAGGTATTTATCTATTCATATTTCTATAAAAAAGTAATTACCATGCCAAACAGCAATCGAAAAACGATATTCACTACCATTTCCATAGACAAGGAAACAGCAGCTTTGGTAGAAAAGCTATGCAAACGCTATTCACTGAAAAAGAGTGAAGTTGTAAAGTTGGCGTTCGGGTATATAGATAAGGCACATATCAACCCATCCGAAACCCCTGAGTCCGTAAAATCGGAACTAGCGAAAATAAATAAGAGGCAGGATGATATTATTCGCTTTATCCGTCACTATGAGGAAGAACAACTGAATCCCATGATACGGGCAACAAATTCTGTCGCTTTGCGTTTCGATACTATCGGCAAAACTTTAGAAGCTCTTATTCTCTCTCAACTGGAAGCCAGTCAGGAGAGACAAACAGCGGTGCTGAAAAAGTTAAGCGAACAGTTCGGCAATCATGCCGATGTGATAAACAACCAATCGAAACAGATTAACGCACTCTACCAGATACACCAACGGGATTATAAAAAGTTGCTTCACCTGATACAACTCTATTCAGAACTTTCTGCTTGTGGTGTGATGGATAGCAAAAGGAAAGAGAATCTGAAAGCCGAAATCAGCAATCTGATAAACACATAAAGCCATGCACATTGATTTTGCCCCGCCATCGAACGGAACATATAATAATTCTGGGAGCTGCCGACAACTAGCTAATTATATGGAACATGAAGATCTAGAACGTATTGAGAAAGGTATTTATACCGAAGGCTTTTTCAATCTGACAGAGGATAATATTTATAAATCAAAAGTAATAAAGGATATAGATAGCAATATTGGGCAGCTGTTGAAAACAGATCCTAAGTTTTTCGCTATTCACGTCAGCCCATCAGAAAAAGAACTCCAAGCGATGGGCAATACAGAACAAAGACAAGCCGAAGCTATGAAGCGGTATATACGTGAAGTGCTTATTCCTGAATATGCCAAGAACTTTAATAAAGAACTATCCGAAGCGAATATTAAGTTTTACGGAAAGATTCATTTTGATCGTAGCCGTTCAGATAACGAACTGAATATGCACTGTCATTTGATTGTTAGCCGGAAAGACCAAGCGAACAAAAAGAAACTATCACCACTTACCAATCATAAAAACACCAAGAAAGGAACGGTAACAGGAGGTTTTAATCGTGTGAACCTATTCCAACAGGCAGAACTAGGATTTGATAAACTGTTCGGCTATAACCGCCAATTTTCTGAATCTTTTGAGTATGCCAATACGATGAAGAACGGTAGCATAGACGATAAATTGAAAATGCAGGAGCAGGAGTTGAAAGAGCCAAAACAATATTTTACTGGTGAAAATAAAAAAGAAATATTCCAATCCAGTGAAAAAGAAAACATGATTTCTTGCAATCTTGATAGCAAGGCAGATAATAAACATTCTTGCAATCAGCAAAATAATAGTAGTGGTGACTCTCTAGTATCTATCTTTTCATTGGAAGATGGCAATAATTCCGATGCGACATTGGCAGAGAAATTACAAGCACAGAAACGTAAAAAGAAAAAGAAGAAAGGGATTAATCCAAGATTGAATATGAGGAACTAAGAGCCGATATAGATCGCTATCTGATTGAGCGTTTCAAGTATCGTAAATCGCTTATCTATCTGACACAATAGAAAAAAGAAACAGCTGTATAGACCTGTATTTATGTATCAAAAAGGTTGAAAGGTTGAAAGCCTATTTCCACCTGATTGTCTTATCATTGCCCAATTGGGATTCAGCAAAGAGCGAATAGGGCACGGAACACACTTTCTCCGATCTTGCCAGGAATAGCCTTAAAGCAGGGATTCGGATATATAGGAATTGCATGTGCCAACATCAAAAGCAGTGCTTTTGCCAAGAAATTAGATTTTCGCCCCATAACCGGAGAGAATTTCACAAGAATGGTGAACGACCTAATAAATTATTTTTCAATGAAATAATTTAATAGACCCTTTCTTGGCACTGACGTTTCATTCTTGGAATGAGAGGACTGTTTGACAAAGAAAAAATATAGCTTTTTAAATTATTATCTGTATTTTTGCCTCATAATAAGAAATATTTCATAAGATGGCTTTTGACATAAAGGATATCATTAAAAAAGAAGTAAAAAACATCTTCAATTCAAATGCATGTAAAATTGAACTTGATGAAGTTGTTGATCTATTCATAAATATAGTTAAATACCCCTTAGATGACCCCTCTGCTAATTTAGATGGCATAGAAACAAGGTTGTTTACCTCTATTGCTACTCTTTTCAAGCAAGATTCCTCTATAGATATGTCATTTTCAGATTTCGTGAAGTTTGAACCATTTTTAAGAAAAGTTTTATATCTTGTAGATAAGCCCCAATTGAAAACGATTGAATCTGGAAAAAAAGGGTTAGTCCCTTTAATAAAAGCATTGAATTTAAATCCTGAATCGAAAAATATATCAGGAGATCCAGAGTCCTTGTTAGGAGAAAAATACTATGTTGAACACTTATGTCGCGCCTATCATTTAAGAAATAAGGAAAGTCATCACTGCGTAGATTTCTCCAAATTAGAATTGGCACAAAATATACAAAGTGTTTTAGTTGTATATATTTATACGACTTTTTTACATATGAACAAAATTAATCATATAATTGACGCTAATGGAGTAAATAAGTACTTAAAAAATGAAGTTGACAACTTTATACAATGGAAAGAATCTTTCGTTCATATAGATGGGAAAGAATTATTTGAAATAGATCTTTACGCAAAAGAAATTTCCTTAGATGAAGAAAATTCCTCCTCTCCTGAAAGACAAGGAACAATTGATTTTTTGAGGAATAATATACCAGAAAAGCAAATGGTGATTTTAGGTGAAGTAGGTACAGGGAAAAGCACAACACTCCAGTATCTTCATTATAAAGATGCTGAATTATGCCTAAGTGGCAATTCCTTTTCGATCCCAGTGTATATAGAATTAAAATATGTAACTGGAAATGAAAATATAATTTGCAAAATGGTATCTAAATTGAATGTCGAAACTTCTTTTGTAGAGAAATTACTAAAAAAAGGACGACTAAATATTTTACTGGATGGGTTAAATGAAATTGATAGGCACAACAGGATTAGCGTGTTTAGACAAATAGATAGGCTTATGACTGATTTTCCATTGAACCAGTTCTTAATAACTAGCAGGCCATTGTCTTACAATCGAGAATTTGATAATAATAAAGGAAGAACTATACCTGTCTTTGTTTTACAAGGAATGGAAGACAAACAAATCGAAGAGTTTTTAGACAGAAATGGACATGATGTAAAAAATAAGATTCTTTCCGAAATAACTATTAATGAAAAATTAAAGGAGATAGTAACAAATCCACTCATCTTAAAAATGCTAATAAATGTTGTAAGAAGAACCAATACTATACCTCAAAATAAGGCATTAATTATTAAGGAATTTATTTACAACATTCTGAAAAGAGAAAAAAAAGTTGAACATTTTGACGAAGAACTATATTATTTATTGTTAAGAAACTGGGCGTTTAAGTCTCGTCTTTTAACAAATTCAAATTCGGGATTAGATCAGCTTACTTGTGTTATTCCATTTTTTAATAATTTAAAAAATGAAATTGGAAAGACTGATTTTGATATATGGGACTTTATAAAAAAGATTAGAGATATCTATATTCTTACAAAGGAAAATAATCTATTGACTTTCACTCATGAACTTTACCAAGAGTATTTTTCCGCAGAATTCTTACATTTTGAAAGGAACAAAATTACCGATGATGAATTGATTAAGAAATATACTGACCCACACTGGGAGGAAGTTATAATTCTATATTCCGGACTGATTACATCTGCTGAAGAAAGAGGACAGTTAATAAAAGAAATTACTGATACTAATCCATTTTTAGGATTTAAATGTGAAAGTAATTCAATTCTTAAAAACATTCCAATAGAATCATATATAGTTCAATGTGCTAAAGAGTATATTAATAAGAAAAATGATGAGCAACTCACGATAAGCTCTATTTTAGCGCTAATAGGGTTTAATCAATATGAGTATATAATAGAATTTGTTAAAAAACAAACTGGAGCTAATATCCCTACAATGAAATCTATTGTAAGTAGTGTTCTGAAAGGAAATATTAAAAATGATGATTTGTGGGGTATTATTAAGGTATTTATTGAATCTAATTCCTATTATTATATGTCAGATATAAATAGATTTATTGCAGATAATAAAGACAGTATTTCTTTTGATTACGATTCAATTTTGGAGATAATTAAAAGCATATTATTATCAAGTACTAAATTCCATCAAATTGTAAGTTTTCTAAAACTCACAAATATTAATAATATATCAGTTGTTCAAATTAACGAATCATATGTTTTAGAAGTTGTTGCTAAATCAAATAATATAAATGATATTCTATATTTTATCAAAACGTTTAATCTGAATATTAGTAGTGTAAAAATCATTCAAACAATCATCAGTAAAGGAGAATCTTCTAGTCTGTTTATGCTAAAATACTATATGGATGCTTTGCGGGGAGATTTGCGAGAAATACTCATAAAAGATTTGTTAAGTTCAGAAATGGATACAAGAATAGCCGTTGGACTAATATTTATGCATAAATACAAACTGCAAAAAAAATTCAGTAAGTATCTCAGATCTAACCCGATGTATAATGATGTCAATAATAAAATAAGACGAAATATACGCAAAAACAATATTGATTATTTTGAGGGATTTATGTCTACATTGACTGCAACAGTTCAACGCTTGGCAGCCATTAAACACTTGAAATCTCTTGAGGACAACTTACATCAAATTATAAGCTGTTGGGTGTTAACGGAATTCCCTTATCACTATTTATTGGGTAGTAAAGGTATTCATAACACAAAAATACTTCTACCAAAAGCAGAAATAGAAAATGGAATAATTCCACAGGGGAACAAGAAGAAATTCAATGTATTTATTACATTTGTTGATAAAATGAGAAATAGAATGTATGCCTCTTTAATAAAACAAGAGGGATTTAAAAATGATTATCAATATATTCTAAAACCAAATGATGTGATGGAGTGTAGAATCAATATATCTCAAAATAATAGTTATTATATCACTCCTATTGGACTAGGCAAAGATCTTTTGAAATTCAACTTTGATGCAGGTAACGAATATGTTATTAAAAAAAAGTATAAAGCAAAAGTCAAAAACATTTATCATTATGACAATTTAGAAATTGAAATTATGGATGAGGATTGATTTGTAATTCTATAAAGATTGTTTTTTAATTAAACAAAAAGTATTTAACAATAGCGATCGTTTCTAATTATATTAACAACATCCATATCTACTAATTGCATTGAATTTATAAAAATAAATTTGAATTTAATTTTACTTTATTGACGAATAACAGCGATGAAACCAATTTGAATAATAACTAAAAAAGTATTGATAGGGAAGTAATAGCAATAAAAAGTAGAACATTTGAATCTATAAAAGAGTGATTCAAAGCATTTACCAAGCAGATTAAACAGTAGTGCGGAGTAGATTTGCACAATGGTGAATTTTGAAATTTAAGAAACTATAAAGCGCTTATTATCAAAAGTATAGAAAATACCAATTCTCTTACTGGTAGAAATTAAAGTAACAATCTTGATTTTGTAAATCAGAAGAAAAACCTTATCTTTGTTGTTAGGATCTCCATGAGCAAGCTACCGCAAAAGTACGTTGCAAATTAGTAGGATTACTCATGGGATATGCTTAAACTAATAATATAAAGTTTTGAATATCAGCATGGTAACTCTCTTTGAAGAATACCAAACGATATTAAAACAATGAGATATTTGAAAATAGAATCGTTCTTATAGTGAGCAAAACGATAAAACATAATCGTGTGCTAAAGCATGTGGATTTCCAAATGGAAGAAACTATAAAACGGTGATAATCAACATAGAGAAGACAATAGTTCTCTTGCTGGTGGCACCACTTTTTAAGAATGAAAAACGATGTAAATCCCTGAATTTCAAAGAAGTTCGGGGATTTTTCATTTCCAAGAACAGGCAAAATCAGTGGGATTGGAGCAAACTATACGTCCTTATTCAAGGGACTGGTTTTAAAAGCCCGAAATGTTCCACTACGAGGTATTTATTTCATTCTTTTACAGCATGTTGCGCTATTTTACATAACAGGGTTCTCGGTTCGATTTCCTAACTTTGTATCATTAAAAATTGAGCCGTATGGAAAGAAAAAGATTCAGCGTGTTGTTCTTCATCAAGCGTAGCAAACTGTTAAAAAACGGGGAAGCACCCGTGCGTGTGCGTGTCACTTATGACCGCCTATACGTGGAACTTCAACTAAAGCGGAGTGTAAAAGTCCCACTTTGGTCGCAGGAAAAAGAGAAGTCGACAGGCAAAGACCGAAACTCCGTAGAACTTAACCATTACATTGACGCCCTGCGTGTGAAATTCTATCAAATTTACCAAGACTTGGAACTGGAGGGAAAGATTATCTCCGCACGTGCCATAGTGAACCGCTATCAGGGAAAGGACGAGACTTTCAAGACATTGTATAATGTGTTCAAGGAGCATAACGACAACTGCCGGAAGCTAATCGGGACGGATTATGCCGATATTACCGTAAGACGTTACGATAACTGCCTTAAATACCTCATGGAACTGGTTAAACGTGACTACAAGGTAGATGATATACTACTGCGTGAGGTAAACGGGGAACTGGTGCGTAAATTCGATTTATACCTAAAGACGGAGAAACATTGCGCACAGAACACCGTTATCCGGTACATGAAATGCTTCAAGAAAGTGATAAACCTTGCCATTGCCAACGAGTGGCTGACAAAGAACCCGTTTGCCGGAATAAAGTTTCACGAGGTGGAGGTAAACAAACAGTTCCTAAGCCAAGCCGAGATAAACCGGATATGGCAGAAAGAGTTCAGGATTGAACGGCTGGAACTGGTACGGGATGTTTTTATCTTCTGCGTATATACCGGGCTGGCATTCATAGACGTGTATAACTTACGCCCCGAACACGTTTCAGAGGACAGCAACGGCAACCTGTGGATAGTGAAACCCCGTGAAAAGACAAACAACCTCTGTAACATCCCGCTTTTGAGCATTCCCAAACAGATACTTGAAAAGTATAAGGATAACCCCTACTGCATGGATAAAGGAACTTTGTTGCCCGTTCCCTGCAATCAGAAGATGAACAGCTACCTGAAAGAGATTGCCGACCTTTGCGGTATTAAAAAGAACCTGACCACGCACACAGCCCGGCACAGTTTCGCTTCGGTTATTGCGCTGGCTAACAACGTGTCACTGCCGAACGTGGCTAAAATGCTGGGGCATTCATCCACCCGAATGACGCAGCACTACGCAAAGGTATTAGACCAAACGATACTAAGGGATATGCAATACGTAGAGAAACAACTTAGCAAATAGAGAAGGCAAATTCTATTTACTTATCACAAAATAATTTTGTATTTTTGCAGACAATTTATTATTTAAGAAACATGAAAGATAATATAGACAGTAAAAATATCGGAAATCGGAAATTTATTATCGAATTGCGATTTGAGCCCAAAGTATCAATGTTAGATAAAAAAGGAGCTATAGTAGAACTTATCGAAAAAGCTAAACCTTTCAACATTTTTCATTGGGAAATTGGACAAGGAGAAGTAACAATACGAGACCATGAAAATAAAGAAGAAACCTCTAATACCATTATCGTAACTTTTAATCGGTTTAATTTTATATCTAACAAAATTAATTCTATAGAGGAATTTTATTCAAAATTTGAAAAAATATACAATGCAATTACAACAGCTTTAGGTGATTTGGTTATAAAAAGGATTGGCTGTAGAATTATCGGAACATACAAAGTTAAATCCAGTGATTATAATACAATCCTAAACAAGTTTAAAAACTCATTCCCATCTAAATTTTTTATCGATAAGTATCCAGCGAAAGACTTTTTATTTAATTTAGTATATGAAAATGGAATGTATCAAATAGGTCCATTAAATCAAGAAGATGATTTTTATGATAGAGAGTTTAGGAACAAAGATAGAGTACAGCATGTTGGTATCGCTATTGATACCGATAACTATTTGACAAATGAACTTAAAAACATAAATGACAAAAGTTTAATAAAAGATATCTATACCCTTTCCTTATCCGTAGAAAAAGATTTATTTGTTAATTTGGCTGATTTTTAAATATGGGGACTTATAAATCAAATAGAAAGAACCAGTTCTCGTCTTCAAATAAAGCTGCTAGTGAATATGATTTAAGTTCCAGTTTTAAAAAAATCAAGAACTATTCAAAAAGAGGTAGACAATCTGATTCTGAATATATAAGTTCTGAATCAGATTCTCAATATTCCAATAATAAAAATCATACAGTAAGTAGTTCTGAAGTATATTCTCCTGAAACATCAACTGGTCAGCACTTATGGAATAATTACTATAGATTAGAAGACAAATTTTCCAATTACACTTCTCAAAATGAAAATGCCCATACTGATTTGAGAAGAGAACTGGAAAAGAAGATAGATGATGCGAAAAAAGAGATAATGAATTCCATAAAAGATATACAAATTGACATCAAAGAAAAATTACCAATCCAATGGTATATATGGACAATTATTGGGCTTGTGGCTATTGCTACAATTTGGTACACATTTTCTTATTCCACTCTTCTAAATAACCAAGAAAAGGTTGAAAAAGAAATTGTTAATATACATAATAGTCAAAACAGTTTAGAACACGAGATAAAAAACATATCAACAAATATTACAAGGATAGAACAGGATAATAATAAGAAGAAGCAACATGATTCAAATAAAAATCAGTAAAATATATGATATAAATGCAATTATTTAAAACTGTAAATTCAATTGAAAGCCAGCAATATTGATTCTTTTCACAATATTGCTGGCTTTCAATCAATCAAACAATATAGCAAACAAGACAGCTATATTTCAATACTTCAATATTTCAATCTTTCAAGAAAGCAAGACATCAATAAAACAAGATTTCATGTTTTCAAGATTTCATTTCTGATAGAACCTTTCCAACAAATCCATGATGTCACTTTCCCGGTAGATGATTTTTCCCGGAAGCTGCACGTACCCCAGCAGCCCCGTGTCCCTGTAATCCTGCAACGTCCGTTTGCTGATGCAAAGCCGCCTGCACACCTCATTGCCCGTCAGGTAGTGTTCACCGTTCAATACCGGGCGATAGTTCATTACCACGTACTCCACGTTTTCCAGCACCCTGTCAAGGGAGGAAAACAGTACCAGCGTGGTTTCGGAATCTTTCGTTATCAAATCCATACGCCTACTTTTTAGAATTGTCCCTTACTTGGTCGAGCAGAAATGTTTCCACGTCCGAAGCCTTGTAGTAAATCTTGCCGTTTATCTGCGAATAAGGCAGTTTCCCCGTATCACGGTAGGTCTGCATCGTCCGGGCTGAAACATTCAGCAAACGGCAGGTCTCGCAGTTATCCAGCCACTTGTCACGCTTCCTGCGCAAAGGCACGCAGAGCGCATCCACACGCCCCACAAAATTTTCAAACCTCTGTTTCCAAAGTTCAAACGTTTTCTTTTCAATCGTCACTATTTCCATAACCGATATATTTATTCTTGTCAATACTCCGTTTTTCTTCACTGGTGCAAATATATAAGGCTGAATGACAGGTTGTTTCTTCCTGTCCGCAAATGACCTTGCGTGTCTGAAAATGTCCACCGCCAACCCAACAACAACACGAAAGAAATGAACCGATAACAAAAAACCTGTTTTTTCTCCACTTACTAAATAAGTAAGGTAATGAACACAAAGCCGTTTTCTATTTGCCGACATTAATTTGGTGCAGAGCGCAGCAAAGCGATTCCAAACGGCTAACGCTTTGTTTTTTACCGATTTTTCTTATTTTATTTGTGGTGCTAATTCAAAAAACAAGCACCTATGAACAATCCTTTCGAAGAAATTTTCAAGCGGCTGGAGAACATCGAAAAGATGATTGCCCCGGTCACGGGCGTACAGCCCGAAGAACGGCAGGACGGAAAAGAGCCTGTGTTAGTCAAAATATCCGTTGCCAGCGGCATAACCGGGTATTCGGTCAATTACCTGTACCACTTAGCCAGTAAGGGGATGATACCGTGTGTCAAGCGTGGGCGTACCCTGCGTTTTGACATGGAGGAACTCAAAAAGTGGATGCAGCAGCAGTATGTCCCGGCTTCTAACAGACTTCCCGATGAAAAAGAAAAGAAGTGATGATGCACGGCATATCGAGGGCTGGCAGTCAAAGAACGAGCGCATTGAAAGCCTGTTGAACGTCCTGTACGATTTCCGGTTCAATACCGTAAAGAGCCGGACGGAATACCGGGCTGCAAGTTCTTCGGGCTTGTACCAGCCCGTTACAAAATTCGTTCTGAACTCGTTCAGGCGCAGGCTGGACGCAACCGCTGGTATCGTCACCTCTGCCGAGAACATCCGTACCATACTGGAAAGCGATTTCGCAAGAAAGGTACATCCCATACGGGAATACTTCAACGCCCTGCCGCTTCTCAATCCAACCGAACACGGGCATATCGGCAGGCTCCTGAACACGGTACAGGTAGCCAACCCCGGCAAATGGGAGGAATATTTCACGAAATGGCTTATCGGTGTGGTAGCCAACGCGATGAACGACACGGGGTGTCAGAACCATACTTGTTTGGTACTGACCGGGGACAGGCAGGGACAATTCAAATCGTGGTGGCTGGACAACCTTTGCCCGACACCGCTTAAGAACTACCTGTTCACCGGGAAGATAGACCCGCAGGGCAAAGATATCCTGACACTGATAGCCGAATACCTATTCATCAACATTGACGACCAGCTAAAGGAACTCAACAAGCAGAACGAGAACGCATTGAAGAATCTTATCACCACTCCGGCGGTGAAGTACCGCAGACCGTATGATATTTACATCGAGGAATACCCGCACCTCGCCAGCTTCATGGCTTCGGTGAACGGCAACGAGTTCCTGACCGACCCGACAGGCAGCAGGCGTTTTTTGCCGTTCGAGGTGCTGCACATAGACAAGCCCACGGCAGAAAGTATTCACATGGATAACGTCTATTCCGAAATCATGTACCTGTACCGTCAGGGCGTGCGCTACTGGTTCAATGATGCGGAGATTGGAGAACTGCACCTGAACAATGCGGAATTTGAGGTGCAGACAATCGAGTTTGAAATGCTGACGCAATATTTTGAGAAGCCGACAGAGGAAGAAGAACCCCATTTTTTTATGACAACAGCGCAAATACTGGCACGTTTACGGGATATATGCGCCATGCAGCTATCTGAAAAACGGCTGGGGGAAGCGTTGCGTAAAGCCGGGTTCAAACGGGTACAGAAACGCATCAACAAACAGAATTATTCGGTATATGGGTACAGAATAAAGCCAGTCCCGGCATCCTCTACAAATGACGATTACGGTTAGCACGGTCATTTTACGATTGGTTATTACTGCAACGCAGTAACCGCCACAGCAAGATGTATTTTTACTTTATAGTCTGTATATCAAACATTTAATAGTGGCGCAGTAAGCAGTAAGATAAAACCGTAAACTTTTGGAAAAGTTTGGAAAAAGAAAAAACGCAGAAAATATCAAGGTTATATTTCTATCTTCTTTTGAAGAAAGAACTTACTTATCTTACTGCATAAGGGATAATCCGCTGAAAGAAAAAGAATTATGCGCAGAAACATAGTAACTTTTCTTCTTACTGACTTCTTACTGTGCTACTGCAATTTATCATCAAAAAATAAAGATTATGACCTACAAGGAAGCCAACAATATCAGTATCAAAGACTACCTGAACTCTTTGGGAATCCAGCCCGTCACGGAAAAAGGGAATTACGGAATGTACCGCAGCCCCTTACGGGAGGACAACACGCCAAGTTTCAAGGTGGATTACAACGCCAATTTGTGGTGTGACTACGGAACTGGCGAGGGCGGGACGCTCATCGACCTTGTGATGAAGCAGCACGGGTGCAACGCCTACGGCGCTATCTGCCGACTGGAACAGGGCAACACCGCCTCTTTTTCCTTTCACGGGAAAGACTTGCCCGAAAGGGACACGCAAAGGCAAGCAGCCAGCCCGATAGAAATACGCAAAATACAGCCGTTACAGAATCCGGCACTCATGCGCTATTTGCAGGAAAGGGGGATTTCTCCCGGAACGGCAGCCCCATACGTGCAGGAAATGTATTACCGTATCGGTGGAAAGCCTTATTTTGCGCTGGCGTTCAGGAATGATTCAGGAGGTTATGAACTCCGCAATCCCCGTTTCAAGGGCAGCACATCGAAAGACATCACCCATATACGGCAGC
>OBXI01000523.1_pt1 | contig 35063 bp, 28 predicted proteins | sample 1538161 | NCBI WGS metagenome assembly OBXI01 (sample SAMEA2580142, study PRJEB22360) | human gut metagenome | biome: human gut; feature: human-associated habitat; material: faeces | place: Denmark | collected 2008/2010 | reverse complement strand
ACGCAGGTGGCCCCGTCCCTGCTTTCCCCACCCCGCCAGCCATACTCACCGCCAGTTGACGGATGAGCAGCTCATGGAGGCGGGCGTACGGCCTGATCTCATCCGGTTTTCCGTAGGGACGGAAGCTGCGGAAGACATTATTGCGGACCTCAAACAGGCTTTGGAAGCTATTCGTTAAAAAGTCTTCTTGGAAAAAGCCGCCTCAGCAAAGTGAGGCGGCTTTTTCTTTATCATTAAGGATTGGATAAAGGGGACAGCGGATTGTTAATCCGTTGTCAACATAAAAAGTTGAAAGAGCGGTATTCCGGCAGTGGACTTCTTTTTTGATGTAAGGACTTTATAAAGACTAATCCTTGCGCCTCTTCCATTCTAACATCTGCATGTTATTTCATAAATCATTCATTATTATGAATCGAACGTTATCGTAAACCATTCATGAAGAAAATAGGTCCAGCGTTTTCCCCATGATGTTACGGAAAGAAAAAGAGCGGATTAACAATCCTCTAATCAATGCAAAGCGTATCACAGACCGCCACTATGGCGAGAACATCGGGGCAAGAGCTTCTGGACAAAGTAAAGGGCCTGCAAAATGGAATATATGCCGGCGGCAATAACAACAGTGTTGGGAATTGGTCGGTAAACGGTGAAGGCACCTGGGTTAACCAGGATGATGTAGGCTCCATTACATTATGCGGTCGCTCCAGAGTAGCGGGGTCTTCCTTTGCCATGGTTCTTGGAGGGCCGCAGGAGGGGGATTCCGTTTCTTCCATTACATTTTCCTGTAATACCTCCTTCTTCTGTAATCAGCAGTTATTCCATGGTGCTTGCCGTATATGATTCAACCGGCACTCTGGTTGAGGAACTTTCCAAGATACAGGACTTTTCATTTACCTCTACATCGGAAACAACGACAATTTCCCTGGATATGTCGGCGGCTCCCCTTACTTGGGAGGAAGGGTATAAGGTAGTTGCCGGAGTGCGCGGTGGTGCTGGAGGCGCTACTTCCGCTTATACAATTACAGGTATACAGGTTTCCTACGAAACGGTTCCCGAGCCTGCCGCAGCGTCTTTGGGCCTGCTGGGCCTGGGAGCTATGCTGTTGCGCCGCAGACGTTCATAGTAAATATCCTCGTTATTCGGGAGGCAGCTGAAAAGCTGCCTCTTTTTTATTTTCGGAACGGGAATATGTCTTTGTTTTTGGGGTAGTTGCGAAAGGAGAGAGATTCATAGTGCTAATCCCTCAGTGATTGCTCGAAAGCGCGGTACTGCACGGCTTCATACAAATGGACATCCTGAATATCAGAAGTTCCTTCCAAATCCGCTATGGTTCGGGCCACCTTTAAAATGCGGTCATAGGCTCTGGCGGAAAGGGCCAGTTCTTCCACGGCGCGGAGCAGGATAGCCCTCCCTTCCGGCAGCAGACGGCAATACTTCTGGAGCGCTTTTCCGGAAAGGGCCGCATTATTGCGGAAAGGCGTTCCTGCGTATCTGCTGGACTGGAGCCGCCGTGCGGCCGCTACGCGTTCCCGGATACTGGCGGAACATTCTCCGGCAGGCGCGGAAGCCAGAATGGAGGGATCCACGGCGGGAACTTCCATCAGCAGGTCAAACCGGTCCAACAGCGGGCCTGAAATCTTACGGCGGTAGCGTGCGATCTGCGCCGGGGGGCAGGTGCAGGCTCTTCTTCTGTCTCCCAGATAACCGCAGGGACACGGATTCATGGCGGCTGCCAACATGAAACGGCACGGAAATGTCATGGTGCCGGAAGCGCGGGAAATAACTACCTGGCCGGTTTCCAGCGGCTGCCGCAGGGGTTCCAGAGCGGCACGGCGGAATTCCGGCAATTCATCCAGAAAGAGGACGCCGTTGTGAGCAAGGGATACTTCTCCCGGCGTGATATTCGCACCTCCCCCCATCAGCCCGGCATCGGAAATGGTGTGGTGGGGAGCCCGGAACGGACGCTGGTCCACCAGGCCGTTCCCCCGTTTCAGCAGACCGCATACGGAGTGGATTTTACTGGTTTCCAACGCTTCCTCCGGACTCAGAGGCGGAAGAATGGTCGGGAGCCTTTGCGCCAGCATGGATTTGCCGGACCCCGGAGAGCCGCAAAGCAGGATATTATGGCCTCCTGCCGCTGCAATCTCCATGGCGCGGCGTGCGTAAGGCTGCCCTTTGATTTCGTCAAAATCCACAGCGGCGTCTTTGTCCCGTGGAGCATGGGCCTCTCGCCCTGAACCTGTAAATGGAGGCGGCAGGGCGTCGGAAGTAAGCAAATGCCAGGCTTCTCTCAGGGAAGAAACGGGATAAATTTCCACACCCTGTACGGGCGTCCCTTCATAGGCATTGGCTTGCGGCAGCATGATGTGCTTCCTGCCCATGCGCCGCGCTTCCATGATTTGCGGCAGAATGCCTTGCACGGGGCGTACGGTTCCGTCCAGGGCCAGTTCTCCCACAATGCACCAGGCAGAAGCGTCCATCTCCTTTTCAGCCGCTCCCGCAACCATTCCCAGGGCGATGGGAAGGTCGAATCCGGGGCCCTGCTTCCTTAAATCCGCCGGAGCCAGATTAACGACGAAGATACCCTGCTGAAAGGGAAGGCCGCTGTTTTGTATGGCCGTGTCCACGCGCTGCCCGCTTTCTTTCACGGCCGCATCCGGAAGGCCGACAATAAAGGTGCGTTTTTCCGCCATGGGGCGGAAATCCACTTCCACCTCCACTTCTACGCCATCTACGCCCAGGACGGTGGAGGAATACAGTCGCGTCATCATTCATCCATGCTAGGAAATGGATGGCAAAAAGGAAGGAAAATAACGAAAAATATAAAAATATCTAACAAATAGTTCAGCGCCGGGAAGCGCGCCGGAGAATTTCCCGTTCCTCCTCCGTCAGGCTGGACAGGCCGGACCTGGATATTTTTTCCATGATTTCATCCACCTCCTTTTCAGAGGGGTAAGCCTGTGCCGGGCGGCGGCTGGAAGGCTCAGGGGAATAGTGGGAAGAAGAGGCGGCTTTCCGTCTTGGGGAAGACATCTTTTCCTTCCATAAAATCAGCAATGTCAGAATAAATCCGGCGAACATGCCGCCCAGATGGCCGGCTTCCCCGCCCGCATTGTTCCATTGGAAGATAATGACGGCTGCGGCGACTCCGAGAACGGCCAGGGCAAACTGGCGCACGCTCAAATTAACCGGAGGAAACAGAAGCTGTACCCGGGCATGGGGAAAGAGCACCGCGCATGCGGCCATGATGCCGTAAATGGAACCTGAGGCCCCCACCATGGGAATGAAGCGCCATTCCGGATCAAAAAATCCCATGTACCCCAGCAGGGAGGAAAACAGGGCTGCAGCCACGCCGCAAAACAGGTAATACAGCAGGAAGCGCCAATGGCCGAAACGTTCTTCTACAACCGGGCCGAAAAACCACAGGGTAATCATGTTGAACATGATGTGCCCCAGATTGGCGTGAAGAAACTGATAGGTAAGCAACCGCCATAATTCCCCCTCGTGAAAGCACGTATATTCGCTGTAAGCTCCGTAAAGCTGGATCAAGTCCAAATGGACAGGCGGGTAAATATTCCTTGGGATGTCCACTTGGAAGAAGAATCCCAGGATAAAGATGACTACATTGAGCAGAATCAGCCAGTGCACCATGACGGCGCTGCGCTGGTCAAACAGATGATTCCGTACCGTATCGCCCCAGTTCTCGTTCTCCGCTCGCATATTAGGCCGCATGTAATCGCGTTCAGAACCTTTTGACAAGGAAAATAGCTGTTCCGTTCAAGGAAGGACAGCTGATGTTCCGTATCATTTCCAGAGCGCGGCAGGCAGCAGATCCGGCGGCAGATCCGTTCCGCACACGAGATGTCCGGCAAGCTGGGCGGCGGACCAGGGGGAAGTGGTCACCCCCTTGCTGCCCAGCCCGGAGAAGACGAACTGACCGTCCAGCCCGGGAATGGGACCGGCGACCGGCTGGCTGCGGCGGATGATGGGGCGGACGGCGGCACGGGCGCGGATGACGTCCATGTTCCCGGAATAGCGTTTAACAAGGTCCAGCATCAATTCCTGGACGGCGGCGGCTTCCGGAATGCCGGGAGCATCCCACGCCCACGCGTAGGTGGCCCCGAAGCGCCAGAAAGAACCGTTATGAACCAGCCAGTGTCCGAAATGCAGGATGCCGGCATGCCAGTCCAGCTCTTTCAAGTCCAAATCCAGAATGGTTCCTTTGGAGGGGCGCCCCTTCAGCGGAGACATGTCCGGATGAAGCCCGGCTTCCCAGCCGGTACACCAGACTATGTGGGAAAACGTGCGACCGTTCCAATGGAAAAGACCGTCTGCATTCGGCCGGATATCTGCGGGGGATACATCCGCTTCCACAAAACGGCCCTGTTCCATAAAAAAACGCCGCATGGCAGTGACCATGTTTTCCACGTGCAGCACGGCGGAACCTCGCGTATAGGCGGCTTTCCCGCGGCCTTCCCAGTGTTCCGGCCATGGAAAAAGAGGTCCGGCATAGGCGCAGGATTCCGGAGCCGTCTGGCGTTCCTGCCAGATTTCAAACTGGTCCTCCGTCTCCACTTCCCGGAAAATCGGAGTTTTCTGCCACCAGGACCCGCCTAATTCCCGTTCCGTCTCCGGGTAAAAGGCCTCTGCCGCCGCCAGGCATTCTTCCTGCCTCCATCCGGGGCGGAAGGCGCGGCCCGTCAGGGGGTTTACCAATCCGGCCGCCACCCGGGAGGCCGTTTCCGCTACGGGGCGGTCTGCAACCGTAAACTCCGCGCCGCGGCGTTTCAATTCCCACGCCAGACAACTTCCGGCAATTCCCTGGCCGATGATAAGGATGTTCATGATAGATAGATAAAGAACCGGAAAATCCCGGAAATGAAAGAGGAAAGCGGAGGGGAGGCGGTACCGCTCCCCCCCGAGGAAAGGCGTGCTGCAGGTGTCCCTTCCCCTGCGGCGCCGGAAGAACGGCTCTGCTTACAGGGCGGCGATGATGGCATCACCCATTTCCGCCGTATTCACGCGGATTTCTCCGGGAGCTCCCGTAGCCAGGTCGCCCGTGCGGCAGCCCTGGTCAATCACGCGGCGAACGGCGGAGTCAATGGCGTCTGCCGCTGTTTTTTCTCCCAGAGAGTAGCGCAACAGCATGGAAAGGGAAAGAATCTGGGCGATCGGGTTTGCAATGCCCTTGCCGGCGATATCCGGAGCGGAGCCTCCGGAGGGTTCGTAAAGGCCGAAGAACAGGCCGTTGTCCTGTGCGCCCTGGCACAGGCTGGCGCTGGGCAGCATGCCCAGGGAACCGCAAATCATGGCCATTTCATCGGAAAGAATGTCCCCGAACAGGTTTTCCGTCACCAGCACGTCGAACTGGCGGGGATTGCGCACCAGCTGCATGGCTGCATTGTCCACGTACATATGCAGCAATTCCACGTCGGGATAATCCTTGGAAACTTCAATCATTGTCTCGCGCCACAGCAGGGAATTGGTCAGCACATTGGCTTTGTCCACGCTGGTGACGCGCTTGCGGCGGCCGCGCGCAGCCTCGAACGCCACTTTGGCGATGCGCACCATCTCGCTTTTATGGTAGCGCATGGTATCCACGACGACTTCGTCGTCTCCCTCCCCTTCGCGAAAACGGGGCTGGCCAAAATACAGGCCGCCAGTCAATTCCCGGACGCATAAAATATCGAATCCGCCTTCAATCAGTTCATTCTTGATGGGGGAGGCATGGGTCAAGGCCGGAAGGCATACGCCCGGACGCAGGTTGGCATACAAGCCGAAATGTTTTCTCAGAGGCAGCAGGGCTCCGCGTTCTGGTTGTTCATTGGCGGGGAGATGCTCCCATTTGGGACCGCCCACGGAGCCGAACAGAACGGCGTCCGCCTCTTCGCAGGCGCGAATGGTTTCTTCGGGAAGAGCCTTGCCGCAGTGGTCAATGCCCGCACCCCCTACAAATGCCTCCTTGCGGCTTACGGTAAAGCCAAACTTGCCGCTTACGGCATCCAGAACCTTCAGAGCCTGTGCCATGACCTCGGGCCCGATGCCGTCGCCGGCCAAGACAGCAATATGATGGTGATGTTCACTCATGTCGCTGAAAGTCTGGTCATTCTCCCTTCAAAGGTCAAGAAAACACCGTTGCCATGACCGCGCCGCGGAAGCCTTTTTGCGTCAAAAAGCCTGCAAGAGTAAAAAAGTACTTGCCAAACGCCCGTACCTCCAGTAAAAATCCCTCCGCGTTCCATGGAATGCAAACTCCCCTGTAGCTCAGCGGTAGAGCGGGTGACTGTTAATCACTAGGTCGTTGGTTCGAGCCCAACCGGGGGAGCCACTAATTTTCTAAGCCCTGTAATTTTAATGGATTACAGGGCTTCTTTTTTGTCTGTTTTGAGGCTGGAAAGGTGAAAAACCGCGGAAAAACAACCATAAGTGCTGACTAAATGTCATTTTTTGATTCCGTTCTGGCATGAAATTGGCGTTTCGGGGAAAATCATAAAACGCCTAAAGTCTAATCTGACGGCATGATTAAGGCGTGTACCGGCATATTCATGTTTGGACAGCATCCCGGATTGCAAAAAGGGAAACACGGTTATTTTTCCTTCAGGAGGGAAATGATGGATGTATCGTCTGCCTGGAAGATGCGGTTCCGGAAAGAGTATTGGGGGAAAGATGTTGGAACCGGAAAATGGCTCTGAGTCGTACATTTTTTCGTTCACCTAATTTTAAGCAAGTTATGATTTTTGTATCTCCGATTTTGGAACCGTGCATTCCAACGCAGCGTCTTGAATGCTGCACATAGCGCGGATGTTGCGGAGAAGGAAAGGAGGTCATGGCGCAATGCATAAGGCATTTCTGGAATGGTGTTGCTCGCTAAAAAGCGCAGGTATTTTGAGAAGGAGGGTGATGACAATAAAATTACTGAAATAATTGCAGTAAAAACATTGACCCGCCGCAATAATTCAGTAGGTTGGTATTGTTGACGGAAAATAACGGACGATAAGCTGCTGTGCATTTGAAAACATGAAAAAACATGATGTTGCTTATTTATGCAGAAATGAAGGCGTTGCAACCCTGTTTGAAAGAACAGGGGATATCCCTATGAGCTGCAAGCTGCAAGAGTGGTTTCAGGGAAAATGCATGGCTTCCGGCAATCATATCCGGGCCGACGTGTTCCCGTCCGGCAGGGGGCTGGCGGCGGATGGCGAAAGACAGGCTTTGGAAAAGTTGTGAAAACATATCTGGATAAAAATGTTTATGAGGCGGCTTTAGAACGCATAGCCTATTGTTTCCAAGAGTTTGACAACGTCCTGGTGTCTTTTTCGGGCGGCAAGGACAGCGGCGTCATGCTTAATCTTTGCTATCGTTACGCCGCCGAACAGGGCCTTCTGGACAAGCTGTCCATGTACCACCTTGATTATGAGGCCCAATATCAAATGACGACCGAGTATGTCACCAGAACATTTCTGGAGCAATTCCCCGGCATTCGTAAGATGTGGTACTGTGTGCCGATCAGGGCCCAGTCCGCATGCTCCCTGGGGGAACCTTACTGGACGCCGTGGAGCGCCGCCCAGAAAAAACTGTGGGTGCGACCCATGCCGGAAAATCCCTATGTAATCAACGAAAAGAATCTGGACGTCCCGTTCCGGCACGGTATGGTGGACTATGAATTCCAGGATAAGCTTTCACGCCATTTTGCCAAAAAACACGGAAGCACTGCCGTCATGGTAGGGCTGCGGGCGGATGAAAGCCTCAACAGATACGCCGCCGTTGCCCGCGGCAATAAAAGGACGTCTTATGAGGGAAGGAAGTGGATTACACGGGCTGATGCCGTGACCGTCAGCGCCTACCCTCTTTATGACTGGCGCGTCAGCGACGTCTGGACGGCCAACGCCCGTTTTGGTTTTGACTATAACCGCCTTTACGATCTCCTGTACCAGGCAGGCCTTACGATCGGGCAAATGCGGGTGGCAAGCCCGTTTAATGACTGCGCCCAGGAAAGCCTGAAGCTTTACAAAGTTATTGATCCTGCCAACTGGGCGCGCATGGTCGGGCGCGTCAACGGCGTCAACTTCACGGGTTTGTACGGAGGTACGACGGCCATGGGCTGGAAAACCATCAAACTGCCGCCCGGCCATACCTGGAAGTCCTATTATGAATTCCTGCTTTCCACAATGAACGAGAAAACGGCGGAACACTACAACAACATTTTGGAGAGGTCTAAAAAGTACTGGATGAAAGGGGGCACCGTCGATCCCGGAACTGCCGATGAAGTGCTGGCCGCCTATCCTCTGGCGACCGTGACGGGAAAGTCGGGCCGTTACGTCGACCGCGATGTCGTTCAGTTTATGGGCTCCCCCGACGACATGCCGGTCAGCAATTTCCGGCAGGTGCCTTCCTACAAGCGCATGTGCATCTGCATCATGAAGAATGATTACTTTTGCAAGTACGCCGGGTTCGGTCCAACCAAGGGAGCGATTGCCCGGCGCCGGGCCGCCGTCAATAAATACCGCAATATCTTATGAAAACCTCCTATCAATCCCCCGTTTACAAAATCCGGCGCGTTCCCCTGGACCAGATACGTTCCAATGCCTACAATCCGAACAGCGTAGCTCCCCCCGAAATGAAGCTGCTCTACCAGAGCATCAAGGAGGACGGTTATACGATGCCTATCGTTTGTTATAAGCTGGAGGACGGGACCTATGAAATCGTGGACGGGTTTCACCGCTGCCAGATCATGAAGACTTACCGCGATATTTACGAACGGGAGGGAGGCATGATGCCGGTGGCCGTAATCGACAAGCCTCTTGGAAACCGCATGGCTTCCACCATCAGGCACAACCGTGCCCGGGGATCTCATAATATCGCCCTCATGACCAATATTATCCAGGAGTTGACGGAGGCGGGCATGTCGGATGCGTGGATACTCAAAAATCTGGGGATGGACGCGGAAGAATTGTTGCGCCTCAAGCAGCTCAGCGGGATTGCCTCCCTGTTCCGGGACGGGGAATTCAGCCGGGCATGGGAATCGAAATAATATCAACCCGGAATCCATGAATAAATATGTCGCTCAACTGCTGGAAGTCATTCAGAAGAAAACAGGCTGTGACACGAGCGGCGCCGTGCGCTGGCTGGCGAATCAGGCCGGGGTGTCGGAAAGAACGGCATGGTACTGGAAACAGCAGGAGAAACTGAGAAAGGTAACGGAAAAGAACCTCGGCAGAATAGCCGAAGAATTGAAAAAATGAGTGAGATGCCTTACTCCATGCCGTTGAATGTTGCAGGGAGCCCGGTTTTTCTTATTTAACATGCAGTCTTTCTAAATGGCGGCATGGATTGGATTGCCGGGGTGCGCCGGCGGGATGTTTTTCCGTTCCCGGCTCGGCAGCGAATAAAGATATTCCGGAGCGGAGCAATGATACAGCCTGTTTACCATTGTTCCGGACAGGTTGGAAGAAGTTCGTAAATTGCGTTCCTTCATGCCGGAAAACATGATGGCCTGTTCCAGAACAGGCTGTCCACAGATGCCCGCATTCATCTTCCTTCAGCCGCGTGAACAGTGCGGGAACGGTTTCTTTAAAGAGTAGTTGCATCCTGATATTTTTTGGATTATATCATTTTTCATGAAATGGCTTTTGATTTTCCTGATAAGTCCCTGCATGGCTTTTGCTGAAAGTATCAGGGGAGTCGTGATTAACGTGATTGACGGCGACACGGTCATCCTTCTGGAAAGGACGCCTGAACAGATGCGTACGCACCGGATACAGCTTGAGGGAATTGATACGCCGGAAAGGGGGCAAGACGGGTATGAAGGCGCCAAGGAATACCTGGAAAAGCTGATTTGGGGAGAGACGGTTACAGTCCGGTATACCGAGAATGACAGGTACGGCCGTATTTTAGGGGAGATATGGCATGGAAAAATGTTTATCAACGAAGAGATGGTGAAGGAAGGATGGGCGTGGATTTATAAAAATTTTTCCGCCAGCCGGAAACTCGTTTCTCTTGAAAGGGATGCCAGAAAGGCCCAAAAAGGCATCTGGTCTGACCCGAATCCCATATCTCCGTGGGAATGGAAAGCAGCAAAAAGAAAGGGAAAATCTAAGGGAAAGAACACTGGGGAGATTTCTTATTAAATCGTTTTCCGGGAAAATACCCCGTTCGTGATGCTGCTGGACAGGGGATTTTCAATAAGCAGGAAAAATGGATGCTTTTGACGGCGGGCGCGGTTCAGGAGCATTTCCGTTGTGGCCTGCCCTCCTGCTCCGGTTCAAAGATGGCGGGGAGCGGAGTGTTTGCCCTGGAGCCCTGCCAGGGCCATGTTTCAGGAGCGGAGCGGTAAGGCAGGAGATAGTCCACAGCTTTTTGAATGGAAGCCCCGGCGGGGGTTTTCCGGTAACGGTAGTTCTTATCGCCCATGCGTTCTGCAAGATGCACCAGGTATCCCCATGCCTGAAGAGTGTAAACGCTGTATTGCCAGGGTTCCGCCCGTTTGAGTTCTTCAGGCTGGGAGCCGTCGGGAGCGATGTGGCGAAGGCTTCCGCCAGCCATTGGGCCGCTTCATGGCTGCGGCCCAGGAAGGATGCCAAATGGGCGCATTGCGCCACATAAAACAGATAATGGTTGTTGCTGCGCGTGTGCGCATGCCTGCCCTGCCTGCTGGTAGTCAGCCATGTGTAATACTGGTTCAGCCACGTGTCCACCTGCTTCCATTCTTCTGCCGTTAGGGCATTGGAGCATTTCAACACCGCCAAAGCTTCCAGGAATTCGGGCATGCGGTAAAGGTCGATGATGCCTCCTCCGTCTCCTTCCGTCCGGTGTCCGGGGCGAATTTGGGCATATTTCAGATGGGGCTGCATGCGGGTTGCCGGAGCAATGAACCAGGCTTTCAGCCATTGCCCGGCCCGGGAGGCGGCCTGCGGATCCCTGTCGAGTTTATACTGCCGTCCCAGGCTGCAGACCGTGCTGATGAAAGCGGCCATCCTGCCGCTGTCGTCCATGCTGCGGAGCCGTTTGTTCTTTTTGCCGTCAATGGGTTTGTAAGGACCGTCCGGATTGGCGGGGTCCGGCCAGTAATAAAGGGCATAGCTGACATATTCATTGGCCTGCGCTTTTTCTCCGAACAGGCTTTTTTTCTCTCCAAGGGTGATGACGGGTGCGTTCAGAGGACTGCCATGCACCATGGAAAAGAGAAGCGCCGTGAAAGGGAAAAAGATGAACCAAAACCTCCAAAATGCCATTACCCTATTCAAGCAGGAACCTTTTGTCGGGACAACCGGGAAATGGAGCAATGCCCTGATTTCCTTGCAGAGCCGTTTCCGGCCGCTTTCCCGGTCATCCGGGGGTGTGGCGCTGCGGAAAGAGATTCCGGAAAGTCAGTCCGGCCCTTTTCCCGGATTGCGGGTTTCCGCATCAGGCCAGATGCATGCCGCCGGTAACGCCAAAGACCTCCGCAGTAATGAAGCTGGATTCCTGGGAGGCGAGAAAGACGTATAGTCCGGAGAGTTCCACAGGTTGCCCTGCCCTTTTGAGAGGCGTTTTCCGTCCGAATTCCGGCAGGTCCTTCTGCAGCTGGCCTCCGGTTACTTGCAGGGCTGTCCAGATGGGGCCGGGAGCTACCACGTTGACCCGGATGCCTTTGGGGGCAACCTGCTTGGCCAGGGAGCGGCTGAACGCGATGATGGCCGCTTTTGTGGAAGCATAGTCCACCAGGTTCTTGCCGGGCTGGTAGGCCTGAATGGAGGAGCAGGTAATGATGCTCGTCCCCGGCTTGAGATGCGGAAGGGCTTCCTTGGCAATCCAGAACAGGGAGAACACGTTTACTTCAAATGTCTTGGTTAATTGTTCCGTGGTAATGTCCCGGATATCTTCCACCGCCACTTGTTTACCGGCTACCAGGGCCATGATGTCCAGTCCGCCAAGTTTTTCCAAGGCATCCCTGACGAGTTTTTTACAAAAGACTTCATCGCTGAGGTCCCCCGGCAGTAGGACGGCCTTCCGGCCCTCTTTTCTGATGAGTTCCGCCACTTCTTCGGCATCGCTTTGTTCTTCAGGAAGGTAGTTCAAGGCTACGTCGGCTCCTTCGCGTGCGTAGGCAATAGCCGCCGCCCGGCCTATTCCCGAGTCTCCCCCTGTGACCAGGGCTTTTCGTCCACGGAGCCTGTTGCAGCCATGGTAGCTTTGTTCCCCGGAATCCGGCACGGGCTTCATTCCGGATTGCAGTCCGGGGGCTTTCTGCTGCTGCTTTTCATATCTTTCCTGTTGGAATTCACCGTGCGGGTCCTGTATTTCGTTAGTGCCTTCTGTGCTCATTTTTTCGTCAGTCATATTTTGATGCGGAGTTGACGGAAGGGGAAAAGCGCTGCCATGCGGGAAATAGCCGGCAGCATTCCCTTTTCCGGCATTCTTCATTCCTGTCGTGATGACCAGGCTTCGGACAGCCTGTTCAGGGAAAGACATGTTTTTATTTCAATATGCCATTGATATTTATTTATATAGGAATTTTCTAAATGTTGTTTTTATTGGCCGGAGAAAGTTATTTGATTTTCAGATTTCCTGAATTTCCCCAATCCACTTTAGGGGAAAAACATCCTTGGGATGATTGATGATTTTAGAATAATTTAATTTCTTCTTCTGTTTTACCACCGTTTTTGATGCCGTCCGTAAGTGAAATATCCGGCTGTATCCGTCAGGAGCGTCGGAAGGGTGGGAATGTCTTTCATTTCTACGGGGGTGCCAGCCGAAGGCGCCGCAGAAAGCCGGTATCTGGATGGTGTCAGCCCGTCCCCAAACGGCTAAGACCGGGGAACGAAGGGAAAAGATATTTCTTTCCTTCCTGTTTACAGGCGGAAAAAAAGAAATGAAAGAAAACGGAATCAGCTTTCTTCCTGTTCCAGTTTCGCTTTCCTGGCCAGGATTTTTTTCATGACGGTACGGCGATCTCCTTCCGGTATTTCCACGGGGTTGCCGCGATAGTCGCTGGTCATGGCGGCCAGGGCCCCTCCTACGTGGCGCATGTTGAAAATCGGCAGTTTCCAGGTGGAAGGCTTTTCCGGATCGGGTACGTAGGCAAAGTCGGAAGCGGGATGTGCCTCCCCGTCCACTTTTTTTGTTTTGGACTCATGGTTGCGGTCCATGAGTAATGGACAACCGCCTTTACCGGCCATGGTGGAAAAGCTCCGGGATAAGACACGGAAATCCGCCTGCCCAACTTAATCAATATGGGAAAGCAGTTTATTCCGGGCTGTTTTCTTTTTTCCGCAGAGCGTGCCGGCACCGCCCGTTTTCCGCTTCCGCGTTTTACCCTTTACAAGAGGGCTGTGATAGATAAGCATGTCCTTATCAATTTATAATAATTCTTATTTATGGAAAATACATATCGTCATGCCCAGCTTCCGGAAGGGCGCGTTCCCGCCCTGCGCGTGGAACCAATGCCTGCGGATACCAATCAGAGCGGGGAAGTATTCGGCGGCTGGGTGATGAGCCAGGTGGACCTTGCGGGAGCCAATACCGCCATGCGCTATGCATTGAGCCGCTATATTGTGACGCGTGCGGTGAGCAGCCTGACGTTTGAAGCTCCTGTGCTGGTGGGCGATGTAGTGTCCTTTTATACGGATATTATCAAGGTGGGCCGCACCTCCGTCACCGTGAAGGTGGAGGTATATGCGGAACGTCTGACGAAGCTTTGCAATAACATTGCCAAAATTACAGAGGCGGAGCTGGTTTATGTAGCCCTGGGGGAGGATAAGAAACCGATTACCCTGGAAGAGTCCCGCGCCCGGTTTGCGCAGTGCTGTTCTCTTGAGACGGGAGATTCCTCTTCCTGTTCCTGAACAGGGGCGGGAATTTTCCTCTTCAAGCTGCTTTTTTCCGTTTGCGGGTGATTCCCTTGTCTTTGTCCACCAGGGCGAAGATGAAGGAACTGGCCGCGGCAATGGCGCCGATGGTGGCGAAAGTGGTATGAAAGGCGGTTTCCACAGCCTTTCCGGAGGTAGCCGAATGGCCGCCGAAGCTGTCCAGCAGCAGGGAGGCCGCGGCAATACTGACAGCAATGGAGAGCTGCATGATCGTGGAAAGCAGGGAGTTTCCGCTGCTGGCGTCTGCATTGGGGAGGTCAATCAGCGTCAGGGTGTTCATGCAGGTGAACTGAATGGAGTTGGCCCCGCCCAGCAGCGCGAGCATGCCCAGGAGAATAAGTTCATGGGTTCCGGGGCCTACAAAGTGGAAGGAGGCCAGCAGCGCTCCTATGGTGAAGGTATTGACGACCATGATGTTCCGGTAACCAAATTTCCCGAGCAGACGCGGCGCAACCGTTTTTGCCAGCAGATTGCTCAGGGCCAGCGGAATCAGGGACATGCCGGACTGAAGAGCGGAATAACCAAGCACCACCTGGAAGAAAAGCGGCATCAGGTACGGCAGGCAGCTTCCGCCCAGGCGGCAGACGATGTTGCCGGCGATTCCGATGGCAAAGTTTCTGATGCGGAACAGGGCCGGGCTGAAGATGGGGGCTTTTGAACGGAACGCCAGCACCCAGTACAGAAGTTGAAGAATGCCTCCGGCAGACGTGAGGATGACCATGCGCGGCTTATCGGTTATGCCTCCTGCGGAAGAGAGGCCCATCGTAGCCAGGACGGCGGAGGAGGAGAAAAGGAAGAAACCCGGCCAGTCGAATTTCTGTTCCCGGACCGCTTTCAGGTCCGGCATCAGCTTCCAGGTGGCCCACAGGCCCGCCATGCCTACCGGGATGTTGATCAGGAATATCCAGTGCCAGGAAGCGTACTGTACGATGATACCGCCCAGCACCGGCCCCAGAAGGGGGCCCAGCAGCGCCGGAATCGTTACAATGTTCAGGACATTGACGAACATGGAGCGGGGATAGGAGCGCAGGATGACAAGGCGCCCGACGGGCATCAGGAAGGCGCCGCCTATTCCCTGGATGACGCGGCATACCGTCATCATGGTAACGGAGGCGGAAAGGGCGCACAGCAGGGAGCCTACGGAAAAAACGGAGATGGCCAGCAGGAAAGTACGGCGTGAACCCAGTTTGTCGGATATCCATCCGGAGGCCGGCATCAGGACGCAGACGGTGAGCATGTAGGCCGTTACCAGGGAGTGGAGCTGCAGCGGATGGCTGTTGAAGCTGCGGGCAATGGTGGGAATGGCCGTGTTCAGGATGGTGGCATCCAGCATCTGCATAAAGAATGCCGATGCCACAAGAAAGGGCAGGTAGCGCAGAGCTTTGGAGGATGTCGGCAGTTTTTCCATGAAAGACCGCCGTCAGTATCCGGCCTGGCCCCGCCCGGGGCAAGGCAGATGTTTGTTCCGCTTTACGCCCCGGGTTCCGGAGGATGCCGCTTCAGCACGCGTTTGGAAAGCCATGCGCGCCCGGGCTCGTCATAAAGCTTCAGGCACCCGTAGGCTACGGCAATGCAGAGGAATAAGACGCCTGCCGCTACGGGGAGCGCACGGGAAAGAGGGACTTCCGCATCGTGAACCCAGGCCAGGTAGAGATATACGATAGGATAGTGGGTGATATAAAGGGGATAGGAGATGTTTCCCAAAAACCGGCTGGCTCTGGAAGAGATGTCTCCAGGGATGTCACTGGCTCCGAGGAAGACTATCACGGGAAAGATGACAATGATGCAGAAGGCGTCATACAGGCCGTTCAGGCGGAAATGTTCCGCGCCTCCTACATGGGGCGCCGCCAGGGTTCCCGCCAGAAGCAGGCTGCACCACCAGAAACCATGCCTGATCCGTCCAGGTTTGCACAGGCGGAACAGGAGCAGACCGCCGAAGAAAGGGAACATGAGCCGTGTAAGCCCCACACGGCACTGTTCCGCATCCAGAGTCCAGCCGCCGATGTTGTTGCCCTGCGTGTAGCACTGGTGAATGAGGGCGCAGCCCGCCAGAAAGACCAGGACCGCCAGCCATCTGCTGGTAAATTTTCTGATGAGCATGGCATAAAGGATATTGGCGACGTATTCGAAGAAGAGGGACCAGGCCGGACCGTTCAGCGGGTGCATTTCCGACCATCCGCGCACATCCAGGGAAACGGGAACGGGCAGCAGCGTGAATCCCACGGTCATGACCAGCAGCATTTTCCATACGGGGGTTTGCGCAAGGTTCGGGAAGATTTCAGACCCCTGGAAGTAAAAGAGGATTCCCCCCAGCAGCATCCCCATGACCACCATGGGTTGAAGGCGCACCAGCCGCCGCTTGCAGAAGTTCCACAGGTTCATTTTTTCCCAGCGGTCGTCATAGGCGTATCCGATGACGAAGCCGGACAGCATGAAGAAGAAGTCCACGGACAGGTAGCCGTGGTTGATGATCTGGTCCATGTGGAACTGGAAGTCCCTGGCGCTGCCTTCAAACATGTGGAACAGGACCACCATGACGGCGGCCACTCCGCGGAGGCCGTCCAGAGCGGCGTAGTGCGGTTTGGGAGCCAGGACGGAGGCAGGGGCTGGAGTGCTCATAGTATATAATACGGCGGGAAGTGGCGGCGCTTGCATAAAAAAGCTGCCGCCTTTCCCCGAATTCCGCCTTCTGTCCGGCAGAAGGCGGATGAGAAAGTCCCGGATTTCCGTAGAGCGCCCGCCGGGCACGTTCAGCGTGACTGAAGCGAGACTCGGTTGATCAGAGGTTTGCTTTCCAGAAAGTCCCGGATGTTGCGCAGGGTGACTTCCGCAATATTGTGCAGGGCTTCTTTCGTGAAAAAGCCCTGGTGGGAAGTCAGGATGACGTTGTTGAAGGAAAGGAGACGGGCCAGAGTATCGTCATCAATAATCCTGTCGGATTTGTCTTCGTAGAAATATTCTCCCTCTTCTTCGTACACGTCCAGTCCGGCAGCTCCCACTTTTTTTGATTTCAGGCCGTCAATCAGCATTTCCGTGTTAATCAGCTTGCCGCGTCCCGTGTTGATGATCATCACTCCATCCTTCATTTTTCCGATGGAATCCGTATTGATCAGGTGTTCCGTTTCCGGAGTAAGCGGGCAGTGCAGGGAGATGATATCGGACCGGGCGTACAGATCGTTCAGGGTGGTGTACGTAATGCCGGCTTCTTCCGCAAAGCGCCGGTCAGGGTACGGGTCATAGGCCAGGATGTTCATTCCGAAGCCTTTGAGAATGCGGATGAGGATTCTGGCGATTTTTCCCGTTCCGATGATGCCGGCCGTTTTTCCATTCATGTCAAAGCCCATCAGGCCGTGAAGAGAAAAATTGCCGTCCCTGGTGCGCCAGTAGGCGCGGTGTATTTTGCGGTTCAGGGAAAGCATCAGGGCCACGGCATGTTCCGCTACCGCATAGGGAGAATATTGGGGCACCCGCACGACGGGCAGTCCCGCTTCTTCCGCCGCTTTCAGATCCACATTATTGAATCCGGCGCAACGCAGAGCCAGCAATTTGACGCCGTTTTTCTTCAGGTTCCGTATTACTTCCCGGTTTGCCGTGTCGTTGACGAAAATGCACGCTACGTCCGTACCGTGGGTCAGGGGCACGCTGTCCGGAGTGAGATGCCCCTTGAAGTAACGGATGTCGTAATGAAATTCGCGTTCATTGACAGAATTGAAGGAATCCCGGTCGTAGGGCTTGGCGTCAAAGAACGCAATGCGGCAGGAATGGCCGGTCATAGGAAAGGATAGTGAGGTTATTCCGTAGGCGTTTTTTTCTTTGCGCTTCCCTGGCCGGCGACGGCCGCCATGCGTTTGCGGATTTCTTCCGGGTCCCCAAGAAAGTAGTCTTTTCCCAGGTTCAGGGAGTCGTAAAATTCAAATACATAGGGGGTGGCGGTAGGAAGATTCAGGGAAAGAAGCTGTTCGTCAGGAATGTTTTTCAAATATTTGATCATGCCCCGCAACGTGTTGCCGTGGGCTACGATCAGGATATTGTCCAGCGTCCGGAGAGAAGGAAGAACGGTTCCTTTCCAGTAGGGCATCATGCGGTCAATAGTTTCTTTCAGTGATTCCGTTCGCGGAAGTTCGCTGTCCGGCACTCCCTTGTAGCGGGGATCCCATTTGGGGTTGGAGGGATCGTCCTCCGCCAGGGGAGGAGGCGCCACGTCATAACTGCGCCTCCAGATCAGTACCTGTTCGTCTCCGTATTTTTGGGCCGTTTCACTTTTATTCAGGCCCTGGAGCATGCCGTAGTGCTTTTCATTCAGCCTCCAGCTTTTGGAGACGGGCAGCCAGTCCTGGTCCAAACGGTCCAGCACGCAGTTGAGCGTTTTCACGGCCCTCTTAAGATAAGAGGTGTAGGCATGGTCAAAGGCCATTCCCCTGTCTTTCAGAAGGTCACCCGCGTGGTTGGCTTCCTGTATTCCCAATTCCGTCAAATCCACGTCCGTCCACCCGGTGAATCTGTTTTCACGGTTCCACGTGCTTTCTCCATGGCGAAGAAGAACAATTGTTTTCATATTGATAAATTTAGACAGGCGTCCTCCGGTTTTCGCACAAAGGGATGAAGATATATGACATGATCACATTCCACGGAACGGAAGGTCTCCGTTCCGTCCGGCCTCGTCAGATTTCTGGAGGAGGGGAAGGGTATTCCGCAGATTCGGAGAAGAGAGAAAAAATTGTTATTGGCAACCGTCTTCAAATGAATTAACTGTTCAACATGATGAAGCAATATGGTTTCAGTTGGTCTGCCGCACTGATGGCCGTCGGAGTGGGAGCATTGGCATGGGCTGGCCCTGAGGCTGTCCAGAATGTACAGAAACCCGCTCTTTCCAGAGGAACCCCCGTTGTGTTCGGGTTTGGCGGAGAAGGGAACCAGGAGTTCATGCTGAACGGGAAACCCTTCCAGATCCGCGGCGCGGAGATGCATCCCCAGCGCATTCCCCGGGAATACTGGAGGCACCGCATCAGGACCGCCAAGGCTATGGGGCTGAATACTATTGCATTTTACGTGTTTTGGAATGACCATGAGCAGCCGGACGGCAGCTTTGACTTTAAGACGGGTAATCGGGATCTGGAAGGGTTCCTCAAGTTATGCCAGGAGGAAGGCATGTGGGTTTTATTCCGCCCCGGCCCTTATGCATGCGGGGAATGGGACCTGGGTGGGCTGCCCCATTATTTGCTGAAGGATCCCAAGGCCAAATTGAGAACTACGGAAGACGCCAAATTCATGAAGGCGCAGACGCGTTATCTGGAGGCTGTGGCTCGTGTGGCGGAGCCTTTTTTAGCCAAAAACGGGGGGCCCATTCTGATGACCCAGCTTGAAAACGAATACGGGAGCTACCAGCGGAAAGACCGCAAGTATATGGAATGGCTGAAGGCGTTCTGGAGCAGGAAGGGTTTTGGCCCCTTTTACACATCCGACGGCGCGGGAGAGCATTTTCTGAAAGGCGTGGTGCTTCCAGGCGTGGCCGTAGGGCTGGATCCGGGGCTGAACGACGGCCATTGGGCAGTGGCTAATAAATGCAATCCGGGAGTTCCCGTTTTTTCCTCGGAAACGTATCCGGGCTGGCTGCGGCACTGGGGGGAGGGGAATTGGGCTCCCACCCCTGGAGTGGTCAACCACGTCCGCTGGTTTATGGACAAGGGGCGTTCCTTCAGCTTGTTCGTTTTCCACGGAGGCACCAATTTCGGATTCTCGGCCGGAGCCAACAACGGAGGGCCGGGAAAATACCAGCCGGACCTGACGAGTTATGATTACGGTTCTCCCGTGGATGAGCAGGGGCGGATGAATGAATATTATGCCCAGATGAGGGACATCATTTTGAAAAAGTTGTCTCCCGAAGCCGCTGTGCCGGAACCTCCCGCGGACATTCCGGCCATGGAAATTCCGGAGTTCACGCCCGCAGTGCATGCCGGCCTTTGGGAGAACCTGCCCAAGCCTTTCCGGTCCAAGTTCCCGCAGCCTCCCTATTTTGAACAATGGAACCAGAACCAGGGTATTGCCGTTTACAGCACGGCCGTTCCGTCAGGACCGCCTGAAACGCTGGAATTTACCAATGTCAATGACTATGCCCAGGTGTATCTGGATGGAGAGTTGGTCGGCACGCTGGATCGGCGGCTGGGGCAGAAGAGCGTGAAACTGCCGGAGCGCAGGAAGCCGGGGACGCTGGAAGTTCTGGTAGAGGCCATGGGGCATATTAATTTTCATATCAGCATGGAGAGTGACCGCAAGGGGATTTACGGTCCTGTGAAACTGGGAACGCGGGAGTTAAAGAACTGGACGGTGAGGGCGCTTCCCCTGAAAGCTGATTCCATTGTGCGGGCTCCCAAAGGAAAGGGGCCTTCCCAGAAACGGGAAGGGGCGCATTTCCGGGCCGTTGTAAATATTGAAGAGCCTCAGGACACGTTTCTGGATATGTCCCGCTATGTCAAGGGGTATGTATGGGTGAACGGAATCAACGTGGGGCGCTATTGGAATGTGGGACCTCAGTTAAGGCTGTATGTCCCGGCCCCATTCCTGAAAAAAGGGGAGAATGTGATTGATATTCTGGACCTGCACGAAAAGGAGCCCAAGCCTGTCCGCGGCATGAAGGAACGCAACAAGGAACCCGGAAAGATAAATACCAAAAACCTGGACAACCAGTGGTAATGCTGGTGCGTTTTCCGCTTGCGGTTCCGGATTTTCCATGAATTTGAACTATGGGAAAGACCGCAAGCGGGGAGTAGATTTCCTGGCGCCGCAGTTTCCCAGGAATTCCGGTTTGAACATTTCTCCAGCCAATGCCGCAGGGCGGAGCGGCGGAGCCGGGCTTGCCCGAAACGTTCATCCAACAGTTCGCCAAACGCTTTTTCCGTTGTTGCCGGGCTGTCCGGAAGAGCGCGCTCCTGGCTGGCCCGGCAACGGTTCCTAGCGTTTTTATTTCCATGGGAACGGCGGTTCCCATGACGGTTTTTCGTAGGCAGGAGGAGGACCCGCCGATGGAACGGCGAGTCTCACAGCGTTCCGGCTTATGGTTTTTTCAGGATTTTGATGGATAGCCGACACTCTGGGCGTACAGGACTTTTTTGAGGACGGGGAGTTTCAGACACTGCTGGATATAATTGGCGTTAATCATGGCGCGGAACACGGTGCCTAGCCCTTCGGAAGCACAGAAAAGGTAAACGTTTTCTCCAATAAACCCCGCATCCGTGCAGGCCGTGACCAGCTTTCTCCTGGCATCAAAGTCTCCCGGCTGTTTGGACTGGTCTACTACATAGACCAGGTTTAACGGCGCGGTAGCCGCGAATTCCTGTGTTCCCGTAGCGGCCCGCATGTCGCCCTGAACCACTTTCTCCAGCCGGTGGGTTTCCGGCCTGTAAAGATAGGTGCCCTGCGGCAGGACGACATAGATTTCTATTTCATTGGAATTCCGGGAAGACGGCGCCGTGCGGTAGTCGGGATCGTCCCGGTTGACGCCTTGCGCCGCCCAGAGCAGGGAGGACAGGACTTCCACAGGGATAGGTTTGTCTGCAAAGGACCTGGTGGAATGCCGTTCATGAAGAACCTGCATGAGGGGCTTTCCTCCCTTTTTATCTGGCGGAGGCAGCACGATGTCGTTACAGAGGGCCGTTCCGGAGAAGAGGCTTCCCGAAATGACGGCCAGAAACGGACTAAGATGAGAGAAAGTGTTCATAGGCAACGGGAAAAACATATGTCAGCCAGGAATAATCAGCAGGATACTTGTATTTTTTTCATGTTTTTGGAGACATGAAGAAGTCTGATACTATAAAATGACTATGAAAATACAAGAAAAAATACTCTGGTTTGATTCTTAACGGGTTCCGGGAAAACGAACCTTCAGCAAAAGACCATTGTTTCAAGTTGACCTCAGAAAGGTATTGCGCTTTTATGTTACACGGAACAGGGATAAAACCGTCTCATTCCCCTGCCCAATTTGCTTCAACGCGTTCAAGCTGCATCCCCATGAATCCTGTCAATCCTCTGCGTCCCGGTTTTCCCAGGCATAAAAAATCCTCTTCCGGCGGAATTATTATGACTATTGTCCTGGTGTTGGCTCTTGCCGCCGGAGGAGTGACTTACCACCGGGTTTCCGTTCAACGTAAGGCCGCCGCTGAGCTGGCGGCCAGAAAGGAAGCGGAAGCGAAAGCGGCGCGTGTACGGAAAGCCGCGGAACTGGAGGCGGCGCGCAGGAAGGCGGAGGAACGGGCGCGCGCGGAGGCGGAGGAAAAAGCCCGTCTTGAGGCGGAACGCCTGGCTGCTGAGGAAGCCGCCGGAAAACGGCGGAACAAGGAACAGGAAGTGGCGGAGCCTTCCCCTGAGGAACCGAAGGAAGAACCCGTGGTCCAGGAGGAAGATCCGCGGCTGGAGATTTTCAAGAAGCCTGTTCTTCTGGTCAGCCTGAAGGCCAATAACGCCGCCAACAGAAAGTTGTTTACGGATGCTTTCAATCTAGCCCTGGAAACGGGCCGCTATGACTTGTATGCCGATTTCCTGCGCTCCAATCTGGAACGGGATGCCGTGAAGGTCATCAAATTCGGTAAATTTGACGCGTCCATGTACGATCAGAGCCCGTACCTCGTGCGCGCCAATGAACTGTACCAGCTCATCAGCAAAGTGGGAGCGGAAACTATCCAGGAACAAATCAAGGAGAGTTCCCCCAGGTATTTCTATCCATGGCTTTTTTCAGACCCTTCCGATCCCCTGAGACTTTTCCTGCGCACGATGGCGCGGGAGCAGACACCCGGGGAGGAGTGGGGAGGGATTTTGAGGAAGTGGGCGGAATTCTGGATGAAAACCTCCGCCATGCCCCGGAGCAGGTATTCCTCCCTGGCGCTGGCCTGCGCCATGCTGAATCCCCGCATCGCTTCCAGCCCGTCCAAGCTGAGGGCGTCTTCTTCCACCAATATTTCCACCACGCCTTTGACGCTGGAACAGGTATTCGAGTACTTCATGGAGATGGATGAAGCCCGTGAGCTTCTCACGGACATTTCCAAATTAAGCTCTTCCGAGCTGTTGTTTGTGGTGGATGTGCGTCTGCCGCGGTCGGAGATGGATTGGGCGCGCAAAAAGGTGCGCCTTACCCGGAAAGGATGGGGCGGAGCCTATTCCATGATCCGTTACCGGATGGACCGCGCCGCACTGGGCAAGGACCCTTATACTAATTATACCTTCCAGGAGATTCTGGATGAAGGCGGCATTTGCATGGACCAGGCCTATTTTGCGGTGAATACCGCCAAATGCAACGGCATTCCCTCCGCCTATGTTACCGGGGACGGCAACCGCGGGCCGCATGCCTGGGTCAATCTGCTGACGACGGATGAAACCTGGCAGTCCTACGGCGGGTACGGATATAATACGGGGCATTTTTCCCATCCGCACAACTGCAAGTCAAAGCATGAATCCACCCTTCTCCAGGGTATGGACAAGAAGGTGAATGGCGCCCGGCTGGATACTTCCCTGGATTATCTTTCCCTGGCGGACCTGTTTGAGGAGATGCAGAAGCCGGATTGCGCCCGGGTAATGCTGGAAGCCGCCACACAGGCCACTCCCGGCAGCCCCTTGGGCTGGGAACGCCTGATTGCGCTGATGGGACGCCCGGAGAGCGGCACGAAGCTGGAAGAATGGGATGAACTGGTGGCCATGATTAAGCGCAAGTTCCGTTCCCGTCCGGATTACCTGGCCATGGCCGCCCGCGTGGAAGATGAGTATATTTTCCCCATGAGGGACGCTTCCACCAATAAGCGCCATGTTGCCCGCGATTTGAAGAAGCTGGAAAAGGAGACGGACGAGGGGCGCAGCGACCTGACTTCCGCCGCCATCAAACGGCAGGCGGATCTCCTGATGGAAAACGGGGACAAGGCCGGGGTGGCTGCCCTGTACCGGAAGTCCATGAAGGATTATGCTCGCCGCGCGGAAGTATTTGAAGCGCTGATGGGGCAATATTACGAGTACGTTTCCCAGGATCAGGAGGCCGTGCTTCAGCTGGCCAGGGAGGCGGAGTCTTCCTACAACCGGTATATCCGGACTAAATCGGGCGATTATTTCAAGGTAAAAAAAGAAGCCGCCATCCAGCGGAGGATAGCCGGGTATTATGAAAAGGGGGGTAATGGGAAAAAAGCCGACTCCCTGCGCAAGGATGCGGAGAAGCGGGAGAAGAACAGCAAGAAGGGCATCCGGGAAGAAAATTAGTGCGGAGGTGCCTGCGGCCTTTCATTCTCGGGTGGGTTCGGCCGTATTCGTTTCCGGCTGCGGCATACCCGCGGAATGAACGTTTTTAGACTGGAATGCTGTCTTATCTTCAATTAATACATGACTTATATGGCAAGAGAACCTTACGCGAACTTCTGGCCCAAAGTGGCGGATACCGCTTTTGTGGCGGAAAGCGCTGATCTGATTGGAGATGTTACCATTGGGGAACATGCCAGCGTCTGGTACCATACCACGCTGCGCGCAGATATCAATAAGATCGTCATTGGTGATTACTCCAATATCCAGGACAACAGCTGCATCCACCTGGCAGACGATTTCGGCTGCTATGTAGGCAAGTACGTAACCGTGGGGCACGGCGTGATTCTGCACGCCTGCACGGTGGAGGATAATTGCCTGATAGGAATGGGGTCCATTATTCTGGATGGAGCGGTCATCGGCCAGGGGTCTGTGGGGGGAGCGGGCGCGCTCATTACCAAAGGTACCGTCATTCCTCCCAATTCCCTGGTGCTGGGTTCTCCTGCCAAGGTGGTGAAGGACCTGGGGCCGGAATCCGCGGATAATAACCACAAATGGGCGGAAAAATACGTCAAGGTGGCTGCCCGCTATACGGAACGGGTTATTAATCCCGGTTTTTAACATGTGATTTCCGCCCGCCATGCCGGATGAACATTTGATTGCTCTGGAACCTTACGCCCTGCTTTACACCCGGGCCGGGGCGGGTGTGTGCCTGCGTGATCCGCTGACCGGCAAGGTGGGCGTCATTTTCATGGAGCTGACAGACGGCATGGCCCTGGAACGCTGCCTGAACGGGGAACGCCCGGTACGGCCGGACACGTCTTCCCTGCTGGCTCACTTTTTATCCGCCATGGAATGCCGGGTGAGGCTGGTGCTTATCAACGGCCGCAAGGATGAAGTCTTTTATGCCCGCGTGACCATAGAGGCTGCCAATGAGGTGATGGACAAGCTGGTGGAGCTGGACGCCCGCCCTTCAGACGCCCTGATGATGGCAGTCCGGTTTGGAACCGCAATCAAGATTGTTCCCTCCGTATGGGAGAGCATGGAGAACATTCTGCCCCAACTGGAGCAACTGGATGCGGATTCCCCGGACAGCCGCGCTCCGGTATATGTGGGAGATTCGTAAAAATTGCCTTTTCCGACTTTTTGTTCCTGCATCCGCTTTCCTTCCGGCGGCATGGCTGTTGCATATAGGGGTTCTGCTTCTGGGAGGACCTACTTTTTAGAAAAAAAACTTGCTAAGGCACGGGAATCCTTATACATTCGCCGCACATCACTTCAAGTGGGTAGATTCCCGAGCGGTCAAAGGGGGCAGACTGTAAATCTGTTAGCATTTGCTTTCGAAGGTTCGAATCCTTCTCTACCCACCACTTTTCATTTTATGGCGCGTTCTTTCAGAGAGCGCGTTTTTTATTGTTTCATCATCCCCATGATACCGGGAAAGGAAAGAGGAAGCGGGGTTCTCCGAGCAGGATGAACAAAGTGTTTTTTTCTGCCGGATGCCGGCGGAGAGACGGTTTTGTGAATGACTTGTTCAGCCTATCGACAAGACATGCCGGTCATGTTAGATATCCTCCCTTGCCATTTTTTCACTCCTGCCGTTTTTGCTATGTTGACCACGCTTCTCATTCTGGGTGTATCCGCCGTTTTATTTGTCCAGGGGAGGATTCGTTCTGATCTTGTCGCGCTGTGTTCCCTGCTCTGCCTGATGATGTTCGGGATTTTGAGCCCGGAACAGGCGCTTTCCGGCTTTTCCAATTCCATTGTGGTGATGATGGTGGGGCTTTTCGTGGTGGGAGGCGCCATTTTCCGGACGGGCCTGGCCAAAATGATGGGCGGCAGAATCATGAAACTGGCCGGCAGGAGCGAGTTGCGCCTGCTGGTGCTGACCATGCTTGTTACAGCTGGCATAGGCGCCTTTGTCAGCAATACGGGGACGGTGGCGCTGATGCTGCCTATTCTGGTGAGCCTGGCTGCGGACGGAGGCATTCAGACGAGCCGCCTGCTCATGCCCATGGCATTTGCCAGCAGTATGGGCGGCATGCTGACGCTGATCGGCACGCCCCCCAACCTTGTCGTCAACAACCAGCTTCAGGAGGCCGGAATGGAGGGGCTGGGCTTTTTTGCGTTCACCCCCATCGGCCTTGTCTGCATCGTGACGGGCATTCTGGTGCTGATCCCCCTCAGCAGGAAATTTCTGGGACGTCATGACGACAGGGCGGAACACGAGGCCAAGGGGAAATCCCTCAGCCAGTTGATAGATGAGTACCAGATTATTAATAATCTTTACCGCCTCCGGGTGTTGAAGGATTCCCCTCTGACGGAACATCCTCTGCATGATCTTCAGATACCGGACCTTTACCGCGTGAATATTGTGGAGGTGCGCCGCAGGCATTCCGGCCGGCATTCCTTCCTGCAGACGGTCAGCCAGACTATGGCGGGTTCAGATACGAGGGTGGCCCGGGGCGACGTCATTTATGTAATGGGAGAGTTTGAGGACGTGGCCCGTTTTGCCCGGGAATATGGGGCGGAGATGATTAACCGGAAGACGTCGGAAGATACGGATTCCCTGTTGAAAAGCAAATTGAAGTTTGACGAGATAGGCATTGCGGAAATGCTGCTCATGCGGAACTCGGACCTTATCAACATGCCCGTGAAATCTTCGGGGCTGCGCGCCAAGTACGGGGTCAATATTCTGGCCATCCAGCGAGACAACCATTACATTTTCCATAATTTGAAGGATGTGAAGCTCCAGTACGGAGATACGCTGCTGGTTCAGGGAACCTGGACGGATATTGCGCGCCTGAGTGAGAAAACCTTTGAATGGGTTGTAGTGGGCCAGCCTCTGGCGGAGGCCTCCAAGGTGACCCTGACGCATAAGGCCCCCCTGGCCGCAGGCATTATGCTGCTGATGATTGCGGCCATGGTGTTCAACTGGGTGCCTGCTGTGGCGGCGGTATTGATTGCCGCCGTCCTGATGGTGTTGTGCGGCTGTCTGCGCAATGTGGAGGAGGCGTACCGGACGATCAACTGGGAGAGCATCGTGTTGATTGCCGCCATGCTGCCGATGTCCGTAGCGCTGGAGAAGACGGGAGCCTCAGAGGCCATTTCCCACGGGCTGGTGGCCGGACTGGGGGGATTCGGGCCGTTTGCCCTGATGGCGGGCGTCTATTTCACGGCGTCCCTGCTGACCATGTTTATCAGCAATACGGCTACGGCGGTGCTTCTGGCGCCTATCGCCCTGCAATCCGCGGCGAGTATGGGCATCAGCCCCTATCCGCTGCTGCTGGCGGTTTCCGTAGGCACCAGCATGTGTTTTGCCTCTCCCTTTTCCACGCCGCCCAATGCCTTGGTCATGCCGGCGGGGAAATATACGTTCATGGATTACGTGAAAGTGGGCGTTCCCCTGCAGGTGATTATGGGGCTGGTCATGGTCGTGGTGATTCCGCTGTTTTTCCCGTTCGGGAAGGCTTGACCGGTGGGAGTTCATGCGGCGGAAAAGGGGCATGGCCGGGGAATTTGCATGTATTGCTAAAAAAAGAGAGACAACCGGCACGTACGGGAGTAGAAAAGGATTATTCAAGAACCCCGTTTAATCATGAAGTATTTGCTTATTGTTCTGGCCGTTGCGTTCGCCATGCCTTCCATGGCGGAGGAAGACGCTCCCAAGAGAATGACTTCTGCGGAGAAGAAAGCCGCTCTCCTTGAAAAATATGATATTAACAAGGATGGAAAGCTGGATTCCGAAGAGAAGGCCAAGATGAAGGAAGACCTGAAGAAGCAGCGGGAGGAGGAACGGGCCAAGAGGCACGCTTCCCGCAAAGCGGATTAAGTTTTTTCCGTTTTAATGGCCTGTTTCCCGTCCGGTTTGAATCGGTTTCAGACCGGGCTGGGCCGTTCCGTCTGCCGCAAGGCAGTTGGCGGAATATTGGCCGCCCATTTTTTTTACCGGCAGGGGGAATTTGTTCCCTCCTGTTGGCACGCGCCCGGAATCCAGGTTACACGCCGGGGCCGGTTCCGCGTCTGCCGAACGATCTGATTTTATAGGCCAGGGTGTCTGCCAATTCCCGAAGGGCATTGAGCGGATTTTTCCGCAGGACGTGACGTCCTTTCAGCATGGCTCCGGGCCGTATGGTTCCCGTTTCCCTGTGGTTGTGAATGACTGCCGCTGTTTGAGCGAACATGTTGTATTTTTCCAGCACCAGGCGCCTTGCCTCACGGATGGCGGGGAGCCGTTTTTCATATTCTCCGTCCTCCATGGCCTTGCGGATGATTTCAAGGGCTTTTTGCGGGTTGTCCAGCGGGATGGGGATGAAGCTTTCCTGCGGGAAGCATTCCGTTGCCAACGGATCCCCGGCGTAAAAGGGAAGGGTCATGGCGACAAAGGCATCAGACAGTTTTTCCGTCCAATGGTGGGGTTCCAGATGGTTTTCCACGCATAGATGATATTTGTAGTCATCCATGGCGACGGTTTTATTTTCTATTTCCCGGATGCCGTGTCCGAACCAGTCCAGTTCCGGCAGACGGTCCGCCAGGTAACGCGTAAGATCATAGCGCTTTTTATGCATGGTATGCGTATGCTGCTTGGCGGAGCAGATGGTGGAGAGCATTTTTGTCTTCGGGAATTCCTTCTGGTCCAGAATTTCCTGCATAGGCTTGATGTACAGCCATTCAAGACATCCGCGGCCCAGGGTGTGCCCGGGGTGCGGAAGGTCCCGGGCGGAGTGGGTGGTGAGAACGGTGCCGAATTGGCTGGTGTATGCCCTGCTGTAGATTTTGATGGAAGGGGGCTCCACCGTAATCAGGATAGTCTGGTCCGGAGGGCAGAGAAGGGGTTCCGTTTCATTCCTGATGGTGCCCACGGGAGTTCTGGGAAATTCGTCGTATACCAGAACCCAGTCGTAATCCGTCATGGCGGCGTCCGTGCAGAACAGGCAGTCGCCCCACAACAGGGATTCCGTTTGATCCGGAGAGGCCTTCATGGATTTTCTGATGACCTTGATGCGTGTGGGGCGGGGGGAATCCGTCATGGGAGTACAGGCGTTGAAGAGGGGGGCGCGGTATGGCCTCCATATTCCGGGCTTTTATCCGGGACCATCGCGAAGGCTTTGCTGCCTGGCGCCAGTGTAGGGGGCCTGCATGCCTTGTCAATGTCAAAGGATTGGATGTTTTTCCGTGCGGTACTTCCGTCAGTTGGCTGCTGTTCTTTCCATTCCCGGGAAAAGCTGGTCGATGATGCCGCCGACCATTTTTTTTGCCCCATAGGGGGAAAGATGGTTATCGTCGCAGTACATTAATTGGCCGCCGTCTTCCGCCTGCCACCGCCCATTTTTATGGAAGGTGCCGTGGAGGGGAATGAAGCGGCACAGGCCTGTGGATTCCATGTGCTCCAACAGGGCGAATACCGGACGCTGCCGCGTGTTGAAATCTCCGCCCAGCAGGCGGTCTGTCCGGTTGGCGTTCAGCAGGGCATTGCGGCGCATGAGCTTGCGCGGGCCGAAAGTCCATTCGGGAACGGGGCCCAGCAGCACGATTTGCTTGCCGGCTTTCCGAAGGCGCGCGCAGGTGTGGCGCAGGCCGTCTGCAACCAGTTGTTTCAGGCGCGTATCCCGGTGGTTGTTGACCAGTTCAATCCAGCGGTTGTGGATGAATACGGTCTGTACCTGGGGGGTATTTTCCAGCCAGTCCAGGATTAGTTCCATATTGTGTTCCCAATGGGGGTACATCAGGCGCAGGAGCGTTAGGGAAGAGGAGTCTCCGGAGCTGGAAATGCCGCTCAGCGGACACAGGCGCGCGCGGTAGAACAGGCCCGAACGCTGAAGAAGCCGGGCGGCCTCGTCAAACCCGGGGGAACTGGCCATGGCATGACTGTCCCCCATAAGCAGGAAGGAAGGGGCCTGCCCGGTTTTTCCCAGCAGGACAAAGGGGTAATCCGTCACATCCCCCAGCTCCGGATGATGGTGCTGGATGGCGTTTCCCTTTTCCACTACCGCCTGGTCGGGAGGCGTGATGCCGAAGGAGGGAGGGAAGGCCGGCCCTTTCCAGTATTCAGGGAATTCCATGTTGTTGGCCGCTACATGCCAGTAATCCCGCGCGCCGTCCGTCCATTTGAGCCATTCGCCGGCAAGTCCCAGCATGAGGCACCCTGCTGCCGTGGCCAGAAACGCTTTTTGGGGATTTTGCCATGAGACGGTCGTCCTGAAGGGAGTTTCCACGAATTTCCAGGAGAGGAAACCCAGAAGAAGGGAGAGAAGGAACATTCCCGCATAATCCCAGGGAGCGCATTCGTCGAAGCAGATGTACGTCCAGTACACGATAACCGGCCAATGCCACAGGTACAGGGAGTAGGAGATTTTGCCGATGCCTGTGCTGAGCGGGTGCCTGAGGATACGCCCGGACCAGCCATGGTTCCCGTAACGGATAAGCAAAGCCGCCCCCGCGACGGAAGGGATGGCCGTGTATCCGGGAAAAGGAGTGGAAGGCGTATAGCAGGCAAATGGGAGCAGGATGCCGGCCCATCCCGCCGCCCGCAGCCATCCGGCGCCCCGGTTTTGTCCTGCGGCGGGGGCGAGGGCCAGAAGACAGCCGGCCAGGAGTTCCCAGGCGCGGCAGTAAAGCAGGTAGAAGGCCTTGTTATGTTCCAGATGCCCCATGTGGCAGACGGCGGCGAAGAAGGAGAGGCCCAGCGCCCCCCATAGAACGGGCTTGACGGCTTTTTCCCTGAATTTCCAGAGCAGCCACAGGGTGAGTGGAATCATCAGGTAAAATTGCTCTTCCACGCTCAGGGACCACAGGTTCAGCAAAGGGTTTTCTTCTGCCGCCGGGCTGAAGTAATCCCCTGTGGTTCTGCTGAAATAAATGTTGGTGATGAAAAGGGCGCTGGATCTCACCGTCCGGCCCAGAGTCCGCAGGTCATCGCAGTCCAGCACGACGCAGCCGAAGGCCAGCACAACCGCAATCAGACAGAAGTAGGCGGGCATGATGCGCCTGATTCTCCGGAGGTAAAAGGAGGTCAGGGAGAAGGTCCCCTCTTTCAGGCCGCGGATAAGGCCTCCGCCAATCAGATATCCGGAGATGACAAAGAAGATGTCCACGCCTGTATAGCCCCCCGGACAGATCCCTTCCTGCAAATGGTACAGGACGACGGCCAGCACGGCAAAGGTACGCAAGCCGTCAATGTGCGGGAAATAGGTTCCGTGGATGGCGTCTCCGGCTTGGTGGGGAGAAGGTGAACAAAAGGGTTCAGAAAAGCATTTGCTCATGAAGCGGAAGGAAGTGGATGGGGACGGGGGAAGGCGGGCAGAGGAAATCCGGCATGGGGTTGAATTGCCCGGAAACGTTGGTTAGCGGCGCAGGCGGTTTTTCAGCCGCCGCCATGCCAGCTGCATCCTGTGGCCGCGTTTTAAAAAGCGCTGGTAGTAGGATACCCATGTTCCGTCACCTTTGCGGCGCGCTTCTTCCGGAGATTGGTCGAATATTTTGTAAAGTTTGACCGTTTCCCTTTCCGTCTCTTCCAGAAAGCGGGCTTCCTGTTCCGGGGTTTTCCAGGGGCGCGACATGATTTCACACCACAGGTTGTCGTCTTCGTCCACTTTTTGCACATAGGCCGCGGCGTCGTCCAGGGTTGGGAAGTCGTGGCAGTTGATGAATGAGGCGGAATTGAATTCCCGGCTGATGTCCGGATTTCCCCAGTAAATGGGAATGGTGCCCGCAGACATGCTGGTGACGATTTTTTCACTGGTGTAGCCGGGGTACCATGCATTTTCAAAGGCAATGGAGAATTTATACGGCTTTTTCATTCTGATGGAGGATGCGTACCAGTCTTCCGCCCGGTGGCCGTCGCCCGGGGTGTTGTTAAGATGGGGCCCCAGGGAATTGACGAACCGGAAAGCGGAGAGCTTGTGGAACATGGCATCCCGGTTGGGATGGGATTTGCGGTTGGCGTAAATGAAGTTGCAGAAACCCGTTTTGGAGGCCAGGAGAGCATGGGCATCCAGGCCTTCCTTTCCGCCGTGCACTTCCTGCAAATGGTGGCGAAGGTAGGGAAGTTTGACAGTGCGGTCGCTTCCGGGCACCGTATCGAGCCCGATGTAATAGTCAAACAGCATGAAATCCGGCGCAATGGCTTCATGACAGCCGTACATGACGGTGATGTGGCCGGGGGCCCGTTCCAGAAAATCGTAAAAAGCCTCCCGGTTGACGTAAAACCAGGGGGTGGCGACCAGGTAATCAAAATAGGAATCGTCTTCCACCACATGATACCGGCTTTTCAGAAGCTGAAGCATTCCTTCCCTGCCGAAATCCGGAGTGGACTGTAAAAAGGAGATTTTAAGCGTTTTCATGGGGAGAGAAGGGTTGAAACGGTGCAGAGTGTATGAGGCGTCTTTTTCTTGTCAATGACAAAGGAAGATGCGCCCGGATGTACAGGAACAGGCAGTCCGTCAGTTGAACGCCGGCCGTTTTCACTCTTCGTAACGGTATTCCCGGAGCGTTTCCTCATACAGGGCGGCGTGCCGTGCGGCAATGACGGGGTAGGAGAATGTTTGTTCCGCGTGCCGGCGGCCTTCCTCCGCCAGGGTTTGCAGGAGTTTTCCGTCCTGGATGAGCCGTTCGCAGTGGGCGGCCATTTGGTTCAGGTCTCCCTGCGGAGCGACCAGCCCCGTCCTTCCGTCCAGAACCGCTTCCGGAACTCCTCCCGTCCGGAAGGTAACGGAAGGGGTTTTGCAGGCCATGGATTCCAGCGCTACGTTGGAAAGGACATCCTGAAGCGTGGGGTTCAGGAAAATGTCCGCCGCGCTGTAAAGCCCGGCCAGCTTGTTCATGTCCGTAATGAATCCGGCGCTTGTGCTGGGGAAGGGGTAGTCCACGCTTTTTTCCTGGTTGCCGAAGAGCAGGAGATGAAGATTCCGGTGCCCGCGCCGGTATAGTTCCTCCAGCACCAGGGGGATGAAATGGCCGCCTTTGACCGGATTGAACAGGCCGGTTGCGCCGCAGGCGATGACGAACGCTCCGGGCGGGATGCCCAGGCCGGCCCGGATGGCATTCCGGTCTTCCGCCGGACGGAAAAGGTCCGTGTCCACAGGATTGTAAATCTGTACGATTTTTCTTCCAGGGAACATGCAGCTTCTTTCCACTTCCCTTTTTAACCAGAGGGAGGGAGTTACGAGGGTAAGGGACGGGATGCGGCCGAAGGCGCGGCGTTTGCGGGAAAACAGCCACGCTGGAATGTTGCGGAAGAGGCGGGGAGCGCCAAGCTGGGGACAGTTGCCGCGGCATTCGTTTTGGAACAGGCTGCAGTCCATGGTGCAGTGACATCCCGCGGTGCAGGCAAACATGTCGTGCAGGGTATAGACCAATGGACGGCGGATATGGCGCAGCTGCGAGAAATCCACGGTTCTGCCGCCTATCCAGTGCAGATGCACCACATCGGCTTTTTCCATTTGGGCCGTGTCAAATCCCATGCCCAGCACGTTCAGGGAGAAAGGCAGGTCTTTTCTTCTTTCCGGCAGCAGAATGTCAAATCCATGGGCCAGATGGCGTCGCAAGGCGTCCGTAGCCCTTCTGGCGGGTGTCCTGTGGATTTCCAGGCCGTCAATTTTTTTGCGCCTCCGGAGCAGCAGGGTGGATTTCAGGCCGGGAATATGCCGGTTCAGAGCGTCGCTCAACCGGTAAGGGGCGGAGCTGGCCGAGACGCTATGGGAGACTTGAAATATTGTTCGGCATTGAGGAGAAGCCACATAGGAAAGTATGAGGATTAGGAATCCGCCGTCAAGCCTACAAATCTGAAAGAAAAACGTTTTGGGGAAATCCAGGTTGCCAGTATTCCATGAACTGCGGCAGGCTGTTCCCAGCATGACGGCCTTTTTATTTTCATTCCGGTATGAATGGGGGAAAGCCGGATTCCGGTGACAGCATAACTGTGAATAGGGGTGGGAGAATGTCGGCGGAGGATAGTGCGGGTGCGGAGTTTTGGAATGGAGGGATGTTTGCTTTCATGAAGGCAAAACATTCCTGATCAAATGAAAAGAGCTTGTCCAAATAACCGTCATTACATTCCGGAAACGGCAGCCGAAGGGGAAAGGAATTCTCGGGATGAAGCTGTGGAAAAGGACGGGAAAATAGTTCATGGTGCGTCAGATTGCCCCGTTTGGAAACGTCGTGCAGCCCGGTTGTTCCGAATGGGGAAGCTTTACCGGATTCCTAATCCGTTTCTTTTGGAAGAAAGAAGGAGCTGCCTGCATTTTTCCAGCCATCCCTTTTTCCCGGCCCGTGGGATTCCCATGTCCCGTCTGTCCTGGAATGGAAACAAGGAGAGCTGTTCCCAGTTTTCCGCATAGGTTTCCGATCCGTCGAGGGTGGTGATGCCCCTCAGTTTGCATAGGATGGAAAAGATGCTCTGGTCATACCGGTTTTCCACAAAACCCGGCAGGTTGGGGGAGGCGGAAGGAGCGTTGTCCGCAAGATGCAGATGGTCGTAAAAGACATGGAGCCAATCCCGGATCAGGCTTTCCGTGAGCGGGTTCTTTTTCAGGAAAACATGGCCGCCCGCAATTTGCTGGGTATGCGTGATATGCCCGTCTTCTTGGGAAACGCCGAAGTGGCGGAAGATATCTCCTTTGGTCCATTTGTATTCCGGCTGTCCGTTGGTGAAAACCAGCATGCCGCAGCTGTCGCGGTCCAGCATATTTACGTATTCCCGGAAGCGCTCCGTTCCGTTGGCGTTGATATGGCAACCTGCATCCAGATAAAGGAGGCGGTCGCCTTCCTCCATTTCTTGGAGGACATGGTGGATGGACCAGGGTTTCCAGGACCAGTATCCGAATCCCCGGCAGGACGGCGTCAGGTACCGGCCCATGCGGCTGGTGAATTCTGCGGAAAGGTCGTGTTCCGTGAAGAGCGTGATCTCATCAAAAAAATCCAGCGCTTTCGCCTGCCTGCCCAGCCGCTCCAGGG
>OBXI01000519.1_pt1 | contig 35312 bp, 28 predicted proteins | sample 1538161 | NCBI WGS metagenome assembly OBXI01 (sample SAMEA2580142, study PRJEB22360) | human gut metagenome | biome: human gut; feature: human-associated habitat; material: faeces | place: Denmark | collected 2008/2010 | reverse complement strand
TTGCAGGCAAACTGGAATGATTCCAGAAACAGGTTATATTGCTTTAACATCAACAAATGGATGGAATGGAAACGGCAAGGATTCTGCGTCAGAAAAATGAAAAAATGGTATTGATATTTGTAACTGCTGTGGAGGAGTATGTTTTTCAGGCATTTGATGTTGCAGCATTTCATTATTTGGTGAAACCATTTTCAGATGAAAAATTTGAGGAAGTTGTGAAATGTGCAGTCAGAAGCATTGAAAAATACTCTGAAAATCAATCGGATGAAAAATACATGATGGTGCAGTCCGGAGGAAGCTGATGTATTTGCATCCCGCAAAAAAGCCAGCATGAGACTGCTTTCTACAAAATGTATGGTAAGAAGACATTTTCCTCCCACACGACCAATCACGCTATCCATTTGTACAATGGTCGTTTCCGGGTTTGCTCCCAGATATTTTTGAAAGTCAGCGTAGCTTCGTTCAATACGGCAGCCCCGGTCAACTTTAAATTCAGGCTTCTTATAACGGGGACGGTATTTCACTTTACGGGGCAGATCAATGTTCCTGATATCAAAGAGCTGGGCATCCACGTAGTTATACAATGTCTTTTCACTGCACATCAGTTCATCTACATGAGCAAGATAGATTTGATGAAGCGACTGCCCGTTTTTAACTAAAGGACTGATGATCCCGTTAATTCTTGCAATATCATCTTCGTTGGACATGATACCGGTTCTGGCTTCCGAAACAGCATGATGTGCACTCTCATGTGCATCTGCTGGATCATAAATACGTTTTAATAACGTGCATTTCGGCAGCTGATTGCAGCCATTACAAACATAAGGTGGCTTATTTTTGACAGAACAGACATCTTCTACAAAATCAGAACAATGTAAGGTGCATTCAGAGCACAGGCTGCATTTGTAAGCAGATTGGTGTGTACAGCTTGTTCCGCAAATCCTTTTTGCTTTGCATGTAGCACGGAATTTACAAGGATTATACGGATATCCAGGACGACCGCTTTTCTTATCATAGGAATACTTTTTAATCTCCTTGGCAATGGTTGTACGGTCCTTTCCTAACTCTTTGCCAATTGCCCCAAAGGATGCATTCTCCTGAAGGCGTTGAGCAATAATCATTCGATCTTCATAAGATAAAAACTTTGACATGGTGACTCCTTTCCAGCCGCCAGAAATCAAAGCATAACAGAAAAGAGACCAACTATCCAGTCAGTCTCAATTCATTTGTAAAAGAAAATCCATACCTTTCTTTTACACTGATAACTATTAACTTTTACACTTATCCAAGATAGCGGGTATGGAATCTTGGATTACAATTGAGGAGATTGTATAATACTTAAAAACATAGCTTGTTCATAGCTATAAACTATGACAAATGATTTTCCAGAATCATTTTCCGGAATTGTCGGGCGGCTGAGTTCAGCGGATGTTGGCAATCGTATAGCATGCATATATTTCTTTCCGGAATGTTTTCTTTTAGTGATATCTGGACAATTTCTCTTTTTTGAATAGAATCATGTGCCATTGCTTCTGGAAGAAAAGCCAGGCCCAGCTCACATTTGACAAGAGGGAGAATCTGATCGGTCGTGGCGGTTTCGATATCAGGGGCAAGTTCGAGTCCGTGAGAGAGAAAGAGTGCATGATAAAACTGAAACGTCGTTGTTTCACGTCCAAGCGAAATCAGCGGATAGTTTTTTAATTCTGCGAGAGATAATTCCTGGCAGCCGAGTGCGGTAAAAGTTGTACCACCGACAAGGATTTCCTGAAAAGGCTGCAGCATAATCTGTCTGAGTGGTGATTCCACGGAAGCTGGAGTTGAAACAATAGCAAAGTCGATTTTTCCACTTTTTACGGCATCAATGGCCTGTGGGGTGGAGTAATTGTACAGTTTCAGGCGGATGCCGGGATAGGTCATATGAAATGCTTTAAGTTTATTAAAAAGAAAAATATTTAATGCGGTCTCGCTGACACCGATCGCAATGCTTCCATGTGACAGCCCCGTACTATCCGATAACTCCTCTTCTGCGGCAAAAATCTGTGACATTGCAGCGGAAATATGGGTATAAAGTTTTTCCCCTTCCGGGGTAAGCTGAATGCCCCGGTTGGTACGTACAAACAAAGTTGTATTAATCTGCTGCTCCAGACAGTTCATGGCCCTTGTCACATTTGGCTGACTGCTGCCGAGTGTATGTGCGGCTTTGGTAAAGTTGTGGTATTTTGCAACATAATAAAAAATTCGATAGTATTCAAAATTTACACTCATCGATAGAACCCCCTCTGACATATCAAAATGTTATTTATAACATATCAATTATAGTTTTTACTTATCCATAATGCAAGAGTATAATCAAAGAAGATGAAAAAAGCAAGAAAGGAAGCGCATGAAGCATGAAGGAACAGACGATTTTTCCACGAGAGGAAAAGGCAGAGGTTTTGTTTCAGAAAATATTAAATGATCATTGGGCATGTGAAAAGTTACAGGAAACATTTTGTAACTGTTTATTTTGCAATGATGATTCGGATGCCGAAATTTCTCCGGCAGAATTTTCACTGGCTTTGTTCAATGCGTATACGAACCGGGACCTGTCGGCCTTCCTTATGGGCATATGTCAGAATACATTGTTTGACCTGTTGAGAAATTCATTTCTGATTCCCTATCGTTTTGATGCAGACGGAAAGCAAAATCCGGTCATTATGACGGATGAAAATGGGCAATTACTTCCTGCATACAAAGGCACAGCTCATGAAAAAGAATACCGGCATTTTCATGAGGTATACAAAGATCTCGGCAATCAGAAAAATATATATTTTGCACAGGCATACCGTTACAGCCATGAATATCAGTCGGATTACATGGATGTGAAACAAAAGATTCTTGAAAAAAATATGGGTGTGCTGCTCATTCGTGAACTGCCGGATACCGTAAAGGAGAAGGAGACAGAGGCAGAAGTATATTCTGCCGTGTGGGATCTTATGATTGAGCTGGAAAAGAATCTTCCAATGGCTTACGTATTTTATGGACAGGATTCGCTGGTGGAGAATAACAACCGATATGATGAAATTGGAATTTTCCTTCCGAATTCTATCTTCCTGAAAAATCTCGAACGTCATGTTGCAAAAGCGGAGGAGATCATTTATGGCGAAAAATGATTATATAGAAATCATGGAAAAAAATCATATGGAGATTCCGTGGCACGATTATACAGAGAATGACGGTGAAGTGCTGATTCAGCAGGCAGGACTGATTGAAAAAGCATCGGTTGTCGGCCGGGTTGGTCTGATTATGCTTTCCTGTGGAACCGGAGCATGGCGTGTGCGGACTTCTATGAACAGGCTTTCCAAGGAACTTGGAGTAACCTGTACAGTGGATGTGGGACTGATGTCCATAGAGTTTAATTGTTTTGATGGAAAAGAGTGTGTTTCACAGTCTCTTAGTATTGCAAATACCGGAGTAAATACTTCCAAGCTTTATCGGATGGAACAGTTTGTAAATAGTTTTCCATCTCAGGAAGCGCATTTGACCGGAGAAGAAATCCATAAGCGGCTGGATGAAATCGAGCAGATCCATGAACTCTATTCTCCGGTAAAACTCGGATTGGCAGCGGCACTTGCATGTTGTGGATTTACATTTCTGCTGGGTGGTGGCCCGGTGGAGATGATATTTGCATTTATTGCCGCTGGTGTTGGTAACCTTATCCGGATGAAGCTGATCAAACATCATTACACATTGTTTTTAAACATTGCGGTATCTATTTCAGCTGCATGTCTGACGTATGCTGTCTGTCTGCATATGGCAGAGCTGTTGTTACACGTTTCCGCAGTGCATGAGGCCGGATATATCTGTTCCATGTTGTTTATTATTCCGGGATTTCCGTTTATCACAAGTGGAATTGACTTGGCAAAGCTGGATTTGCGATCTGGTCTGGAGCGGCTTACCTATTCCATTATTATTGTTCTGGGTGCAACGGTGTTTGCATGGATCATGGCACTTTTGTTAAAGCTTCAGCCACAGGATTTTGTAGCTTTGCATCTAGGAAGTATGATGCATCTGGTTTTACGTCTGATCGCAAGTTTTTGCGGAGTATTTGGATTCTCGATTATGTTTAACAGTTCAGTCTGTATAGCAGCAACGGCGGCATGTATCGGTGCCGTTGCAAATACATTGCGGCTGGAACTGGTCGATTATGCAGGGATGCCATCTGCGGCAGCAGCTTTCATAGGAGCACTGACTGCAGGTCTGCTTGCATCCATCATAAAGAGAAATCATGGATATCCGAGAATTTCACTGACAGTGCCATCCATTGTAATTATGGTGCCAGGATTATATTTGTATCGTGCGATTTATAATTTTGGAATTATGTCACTAACAGAGGCAGTTTTGTGGCTTGCAGCAGCGATCATGATTATTGTATCGTTACCGCTTGGACTTATTTTTGCGAGAATACTTACCGACCGGACATTCCGGTATTGCTCATAACAGATTATGCATGGGTTTATGTTCAAAGACAGTGTCAATAGAAGGAGAATAAAATATGCTTACAGCTGTAACAGGAATTAACTGGGGAGACGAAGGAAAAGGTCGTGTGATCGATCTGCTTGCGGAGAATGCAGATGTTGTTGTCCGCTATCAGGGCGGCAATAACGCTGGTCATACAGTGGTTGCCAAACAGCAGAAATTTGTCTTAAATCTGCTGCCATCCGGTATTCTGCATGAGAATGTAATATGCGTACTCGGCGATGGTATGGTGGTAGACCTGAAACATCTGACAAACGAAATTGCACAGATCAGGGAAAAAGGTGTTGTGGTCACACCAAACAACTTAAAACTTTCCAAACGGGCAACAATCTCTATGCCTTGGCACAAAATTCAGGATGAACTCGAAGAAACACGTCTTGCAAAAACAGGAGCAGCGTTTGGTTCCACAAAAAGAGGCATTGCCTATGCATACAGTGACAAATACAGAAAGAAGACACTGCGTCTTGGGGATCTGCTTCATCTAAAAGAGGAATCCGTACAGAATCGTTTGAAAATGATGCTCGAGGCAAAGAATCTGGAGCTTGCAGGATGCTATTATCAGGAACCGATGTCCTATCCGGCACTGCTTTCCTGGTGTGAAGCTCAGGCAGCAGAGTTATGGCCATATATAGTAGACACAGGTGCTTATCTCGAGGAAGCATTAAAGGAAGGAAAACGTGTTGTTTTAGAGGCACAGCTTGGAGCTATGCGGGATATTGATTATGGCATTTTTCCATATACGTCAAGTTCTTCAACGATTTCTGCCTACGGTCCGATAGGGGCGGGGATACCGGGAAAGCAACTGGACCATGTCGTTGGTGTACTGAAAGCTTATTCAACCTGTGTAGGTGCAGGGCCATTTACAGCAGAAAAAGCCATGCCAGAATCCTGGATGGAACTTTTGCGCAAGTTTGGCGGAGAATATGGTGCTGCCACAGGACGTCCGCGCCGTGTAGGACCGTTTGATGCAGTTGCAAGCCGATATGGATTAAAGTGTCAGAACGCGGACAAGATTGCATTAACTAAGCTTGATGTGCTCAGTATGATGAAAGAAATCCCTGTGATTGTAGGTTACAAAAAGGGAAATCAGGAAGTGACGGATTTTGATCCGATAGAGGATCTAGAAGAATATGTACCAATTGTGAGAATGCTTCCCGGCTGGCAGACAGACATCAGCGGTTGCGTAACCTATGATGAACTGCCGGATGCAGCCAAAACGTATGTAGAGACGTTAGAGGATCTTCTGCAGCATGAAATACAGTTCATATCCGTAGGTGCAGAGAGAAGTCAGTATTTAACAAAAGGAGAGTGGTTATGAGCGGCTCAGAAGTGGTATTATCTTGTATCACATAATGCCACAAAGTCCAAAAAATGCAGTAACTACCAGCAATCTCAGGATTTTGCAGCATTAAACAATATTTAATATATTGTTCTTTATTTTCTAAAATTCAGAAAGTTTTTTAGAAAAATTTTTAGAAAACCCTTACAAGATTTCATCAGTCAAAAAACTGCCAATGCATAATATTCAAAATCAACCCCAAAAATCATCGAAAAATAACCCCTAAAACAACCAAAAGCTGAGGACAATTTTCATATCCTCAGCTTTATTTTTTCTGTTTATTCTTTTTTTAATAAATCAAAAAGGGAGGATTCATGATTAGGAATATTTGATACTCGTTTATATTCTTTAATTGCATTAATTAAAGAGTCAACATCTTCAAAATATTCCGTTATAAAAGTTTTACTTTTCACATTTTTATAAGATAAATCTTCTTTACAATAGCTACTTGGTTTCTTTTTAGATTTTTTGTAATCCTCATATTTGTTTTCGTTACAGATAATTAACATTTCAATTTCAGGCGCAGTAATTATATTTATTACATCAATCTTATGTTGGTAGGCTCTGCTGATTTTGAAGTTTTCGTTTCGTGAATCCAGGATTCTTAATACCGTTATTTTGTCATCAAAACCTTTTCTCAGATATTGCTGTTCAAATTTTTGACCACTACGACTTCTAAGTACATCTTCTTCGAGTAAATCTTTTCTGTCAAAAATAAGTTTATTGTTATCCAGCAAAATGTTGATAATAACTTGTTCTGCAGTGCCTTCACATATACATGCTATATATTTAGAAAATTCCATCGTTTCCTCCTAAATGCTATCGCTGATAATAGCATTTTTCAAATTCATATATGCATCGTACATGGGAAGTGTACCTCCCAAAAGACCGCTTTGATATGCTTCACTCTTTTTTATATCATTTCTTTTTAAAATTTTCGATAAGTTTTCTATAGTTATTCCTTGACGATTTCTGACAATGTATATATTGTCATTGCGCTCAAATTCGTCAAGCAATTCAGAATAGTGGGTTGAAAAAATAAGGGTAGCGCCTTTTTTGTTAACTTTTTTATCCATATAAAAGCGAATTAAAGTTGATACGATTTCTCTGTTAAAGTGGTTTTCTAATTCGTCTATTATTAGATATCCTCCGTTATTGAATATGCGAATAGCGTATAAAAATGTATTGATGCCCTTTATCGTACCGGAAGAGAGATAACGATTTAATTCAGAAAATTGATTCAAAATCATCTCGTTTTTTGACTTAAACTTTAAATGAATATTTGATTTATTTTTTTCTTTATTTATTTTTAAATATTCTATGCTCGGATCAAAAAAAGAAATTAATTCAACAGGACAGTCTTCAGATATATCTAATTCATTAATGTTAGTATAACGGAGCATATCTGTATAATTAATAGATTCTTTGTTTCTTTTATTGAAGGCAACCATAATACTAACATCATCTAAAAGAAATTCAGAATTAACATCGCGAGTAAAATTAGTTTCTATATCTGAGAAATCATATAAGGCTTTTTTTGCCCTAATTTTGGATACATCCTTTGATTTCAGTGTTTCGGAAACAATTTTTAACTTATTATCTTCCTTGGCAATAACAGTATTTAGAAGATTTATCGATTTGTTGTTTTGAGTTTCAGAGAAAAAGAAAGTATCGAAAGAAACTGTATTATTATTGGCTATACCATCTAAAACTTCTGAACATGTAATACTGTTTATCGGGGTATTGTTTAACATACCAAAAACAAAAGTTATTAATTTTAGCACAGAAGTTTTACCGGAAGCATTGATTCCGGTAAATGAAATAACATTATTTTTATAAAAAGTGTTAGATGGTGTAGAAAATAGTTCGCTCATGTTTTCTGCATTTTCACTATTAACTCTTTGTTGAGGTAAAAAATCGATTTCGCATATTCCATTAAATAAAGGAAGATCTTTGGCTGCTATTTTTAAAATTTTCATGTGAATTACTCCTGATAATTACGCAATATATGTTTTTATATGTGTATTATACCACTATAAATGCAATTATTCAAGGATAAAAACGGAAATCACGGCTTTAGATGTAAAAACAAACGATTTTGAAATACAGAATAATTTATATAACGCTGTTTGTCATAAATACTTTCATTGAAAATTATAGTCCAAAAAGGCGGAAATGTTCAATGAAATTGTTTTTTGATTGAATCATTTTGTAATGAAAAGAGTGTTTTAGTTCACAAGATATAAAAAAAGACTGATTTAATTAAATAATATATAAAAATTGATTAAAATCCACTTGCAAACAGAATACAATTGTAGTACAATATATTGTGTAGATTGCAGATCTGGCAATTAACATAAAAGAATAGGATGATTTTATGGAATCCGAAAAGCCAAAATTAAAAATTTCACCTAAAATTCTCCCGTCAAAGAAACTGTAGTTATGAATTCAGGCAATGTGTCACCGCTTTTAAGGAGAGTATTTTTATTCTTAGAGGATAAAAACTGGCAGGAGGCTGATGAATACTGCGAAAAGGTGTTAGATCTTGATCCTGAAAATGCAATGGCTTATGTCGGAAAGCTTATGGCTGAGTTACAGGTTAGCAAAGAGGAAAATCTGGCAAATTGTGAAGAGCCTTTTGATAACAGCAATAACTATCAAAAAGCGGTTCGTTTTGCAGATGATGAACTCAAGACAAAACTTGTCGGTTATGTAAACACTATCAAAGATAGAAACGAAGAACGCAAGCGTATGGAAGAAGAGCGTAGGCTCAATGCTCTGTATAATGAAGCCTTAGAAATGATAACTAAAGCGAAAAACAGAGATATAGATTATCTGAACAAGGCTGTTCGTATATTAATGCACATTTCTTCGTATAAAGATTCCGAACAGATTTTACAGAATTGCTTGGAAGAAATAGATGAATTAAAAGAGAAAGAAATCGAAACGAATAAAAATACCAAATACAATGTTACAAAAAGAAATATGGAGGATTGTAACACCATTGAAAGTTACAATAAAATAATAGAATCGTTTACTGAACTGGATGGGTGGAAGGACTCTAAACAACAGATTGAAATTTGTAAACAAAAAATTGAAAAAATTGAAGAAGAACAGCGTCAGCAGAAAATAAAAGAACAAGAAGAACAAGCAAAACACAAAGCTAAAATAGCTCGTATACGAAAGAGAGTTATAATTGGTGTTTCCGCATTTGCCTCACTCGCTCTGATACTTGTAATTATTCTAAATACGGTGATAGTACCTTCTATTCAAAGCAGTAAATACGAACAGGCAACGAAATATATAAACGAAGGTAAATATTTGGATGGAAGAAATCTCTTGGTTGAATTAGGTTCATATAAAGATTCATTGCAATTGCTAAATAATAAGATTTCTTGTGGGGATCGTTTTACAATTGCCAAAAAATCCGATGGTAAGGTTGTTGCTACGGGTCTTAACAGCAACGGACAATGCGAAGTATCAGATTGGGAAGATATAGTTGCTGTTTCGGCAAGCTGTAATCATACAGTAGGCTTAAAATCAGATGGAACAGTTGTTGCTGTTGGTGTTAATGATTTTGGTCAGTGTGATGTATCAGATTGGAAGGATATAGTTACTGTTTCAGCAGGATATAACCATACAGTAGGCTTAAAATCAGATGGCACAGTTGTGGCTGTTGGTGAAAATACTTATGGTCAGTGTGATGTATCTTCTTGGAAAGACATTGTTGCTGTTTCAGCAAGTAAATCTTTTTCAGTAGGCTTAAAATCAGACGGCACAGTTGTGGCTGTTGGTGATAACAGTTTGAATCAGTGTGATGTATATTCTTGGCAAGATATTGTTGAAATTTCAACAAGCGACTTAAATACAGTAGGCTTAAAATCAGACGGAACAGTTGTTGCTGCAGGAAGCAATCTAGCCGGTCAATGCGATATATCTTCTTGGAAAGATATAATTGCTGTTTCTACAGGTAATTGTTTTTCAGTAGGCCTAAAGTCAGACGGAACGGTTGTTACTGTTGGTATAAATGCTTTCGGTCAGTGTGATGTATCTTCTTGGAAAGACATTGTTGAAGTTTCAGCAGGCGAAAGTTTTACAGTAGGCTTAAAGTCAGACGGCACAGTTGTGGCTGTTGGTGATAATTATGATGGTCAATGTGATGTTTCCGATTGGAAGTTGTGATAATAATTTTTTAACGGGTGATGAAATGGTAACATTTTTATTTGGTGCAGGTGCGGATGTTGATTACGGCTTACACGAAGGAACTTCATTTATATCTCCGTTATTACTTGATGGATATAAAAAGGAAAGAAAACAACTTTTAGGTGAAAATGTAGGAACATACAAGCTCATCTATCCTCAAAGTACAAAAGTTTATTTACAAACTGTTTTTAGCTATAAAAATGAAGCCAAAAATATTTTTAGCGAAAAGGAAGTTAATAAACTTATAAACTATTACAATGGTGATAGTGATGAAAGAGAAAAGTTGAAAGACTATGCTCATGAATTTTGTAAAAAAATTAAAGATTCGGTAGGTAACAAAAATTTTGATGATATTGAATTGAAATTTTTTATAGATAATGCAGTTTTCTTTGATTCAATTGACGAAAAATTTAATGCTTTACGGTGTATCCCCCTGAATTCAAACGGTAAAAGAGTGTTAAATGCATACGCAACGATTTTTATTACTATGATGAAGTCAAGATATAATATAGGAGAAGAATTTGAGTGGTCATATCCAAACATTTTTAAATTTTTATGCGAGAATGGTTTTAACTATGAAAAATGTGATGATACATACTACAGTGCTTTAAGTGAGCTTCAAAACGACAAATACAGTATTGTGACAACCAACTATACAAATATTGCCGAAAGAGTTACTCAAAGCGATGTAATATATCTTCATGGTAACCTAACTTGGTTTGAAGACTATAAAAATTTAACAGTGTATGACTGCTTAATTGACAGCGAAAGAGATGAGGCTTTAAAAAATCTTGACACAATTATGCCGTTTATTTTTATCCCAAGCGGTGTTAAACCGATTGTCTGCAAAAAAGAAATACTCGAGTTCTGTAAATTTATTGAGCAATTATCAAAAAGCAAAATCCTTTGCGTGGTTGGTTATAAATTTAACTCGGAAGATAATCATATTAATTCAATTATTGCCGATTGGCTTAGAGCGGAAAATCACATTTTACTGTATTTTAATTTTAAGAAATCGCTTGATTTAAAAAAACTTACCTGGATTTCAGATTCATTTTCAATAAAAGAGTTTGAACTTGGAGAAAATATTGATTTTGAAAAGACTTTAAATCAGAATAAAAACAATATAGTCAATATAAACATTGACGAAACCACGAGCTTCAACTGCTTTAAAGGTTTTGTTAACTATGTAAAGCAACAATCCGCCGATAGCCAATAAAAAACTAAATACCCAAACCAAAACCTCCTGTAGTAGTATTAGAACCGCTATCACAGGAGGTCATTTTTATCGTTCACTTTTTCAGTCTTGTTTTGCTGAATTCAGAGGGTAGAAATATTCATAAATAAGTGCTATAATAACGCTATATTATTGACATAGATGCATAAGAAGAGAAAATATACGGTTTGCGCAGAAGAAATAAATAAAATCTGTCCGCAATGTTTTCTTTCACAATAAATCTTTGGTTAAGGAAAGAAAATTCGTTTTCGCAAATCAACGGTTGGAAAGAGCAGGAACGTGATGAACTTCATCGTGCCATATGGGCAATTGCAGATGAACTTCGTGGAGCTGTAGATGGTTGGGATTTTAAAAATTATGTCCTCGGCACAATGTTCTATAGATATATTTCTGAAAACATAACGAACTACATTAATGCAGGCGAAATAGAGGCAGGTAATACTGACTTTGATTATGTACAGATGGCTGATTATAAAGCTGAACAAGCAAGAAAAGGCCTTGTTCAAGAAAAAGGTTTTTTCATTCTTCCATCTGAACTTTTCTGTAATGTAAGGGCAAAAGCAAAGGAAGATGAAAACCTTAATGAAACACTTGAAATGGTCTTCCGTCATATTGAAGAATCAGCTAAAGGCAGCGAATCAGAATCCGACTTCGCAGGACTTTTTGATGACTTCGATGTGAACAGCAATAAGCTTGGTTCAACAGTTGCAAAGAGAAATGAGAAACTTTGCAAACTCCTTGACGGTGTGGCTGATATGAACCTTGGTGATGTGAAAAATCACGATATTGATACTTTTGGCGATGCTTACGAATACCTTATGACTATGTACGCATCTAATGCCGGTAAATCCGGTGGTGAGTTCTTTACTCCGGCAGATGTGTCGGAGCTTCTTACCCGACTCGGTACGGTTGGCAAAACTGCAATAAATAAGGTTTATGAAATTAAGACTCGCTATTTAATACAAAGAAATGCGGCATAGGCACAGGGGTGTCGTTTAAGGTGCTGGTTTTACAAAAAACCGGCTGTTTTTATATTCAGGATGAATTGCCTTACCTACGATAACTAAAAAGGAATTTGATGATTATCAGCAGTTGTGTAAAGACAGAAATAACGGTAGAATATTAACACCAAACGGGTTGCGGTTTATTTGTGAGTCATATAAAAACGATCCGGAAGCCATCGGCAAACACATGCTGGAAATGATGTCTCGGTTTCAAGCTACAACAAGATGGGGGTATACAGATGAGTGCTTACAAACTTATGAAATTACTGAAGGATAAAAAGGTGGCCGATGCTTATCAGTATTTTGAGGCGTGTTCCTATAAATTGTATTTAGCAGATCTTAGTTATTCTGCGCTGGAAAAGGTAATTGCACAGTATCAAGCTAACGAAAAAAGCGTTGTAGAAAAGGTTTTTGAGGACGCATATAATACAGGAAAGGGTACATATAAAACTCATAAGAACTCGGTAGATTATTTCGGTACGGAAGTTTCACCAACAGTAATGATGGATAAACTGACAATGGAAATTATGAGCTTATTACATAATTTCTTCGATACATTTGCTCAGTGGCTGAATGCTTGTTTATTTGCTGAAGACTGCGTACCGATGGAGAGATTATCACTGACCAAGGTTGCCAGCAAACTACCGGAGTTTTCAGAATACACGGGACAATTCATTGCAGATGTGAGTACGCTTCCAACAGCTATCGATTATCTATATATTGCTGATTTTAATAACACACTGAAGCATCGACGCCAAATTTACGTGGAAAATAAATTCGATATCTTTTCAATTCAAGGGAGTGTATGCGTACCAGAGTTTTCTAAAGATGGTAGGCCACATGTGAAAGAAGACGCATTGACTGTATTACGCAATAAAATGAATTATTGCACTACTCTACTAGATTCTTCTAAGGCATATGTAGAAGAATATTATGCGCATGCAGATAATTTACATGTGATCCACAGATACTATAATCCAATGACATACTTGTTCTTCGAGAGCAAAGAAGACTTTGAGTCGATGAGATTTCCGAAAAATCATTATTATTATATTGAAGTTGATCCCTCCTCCATTCTTGATGAGTACCATTTTCTTTTGTGCTGTGACAGAATGGATGGTTCTCAGGATGAAAGCATAGAGTTTTTTAATTCGCCGTATCAAATCATCATGCTTAGAGAAATTGGAACACAGAATATTGTTGGTATATTAAAACCAGTGGATGGAGAAAACAGAAGCATAAAGGATGAGAGGGAACTTTCTTATAGGAAGTATTCCGCCGTACTTACTGGTTTTGAACATGAGATGTTCGTTTCCATTTGCTCCGAAGATACATTTCATTATTATCCTTGCCTATCTGATATGACAGGCGGATATATGTTACATGACGGTGAGCCAGAACAGGATATCACAAATGAGAATCCGATTAATAAAGAACAGCCGGAATAACCTGTACAGGTAATCTGGATCAGATGCAGAATGAAAGAAGGTGTTTTTAATGGATGATAATCAGTTAGGTAGAAATATTCAGCATTTACGAATAATCCATAATGAGACATTAGATGAGTTGGGCAGCATCATTTACTGCGCTAAGTCAACAGTCAAGGGATATGAAAACGGAAGTAGAAAGCCGGACCTACAAACACTTCAATTGTTGTCGGTGCACTACAATAAGCCAGTAGATGAACTTCTTTATACGGATTTGACCGGATTAGAAAATATATCTATCGATTTGAATTCACCAGCCCATACAACAGAACTGCTAAGAGTGATTTTGCCTTTGTATTTTTCTGAAGAAGCTATGAAAAATCCGAACTTTAAAAGTGGATATGACTTATCGCAAAGATTGTTAGAATCTTTTTCAAATGCGGAAGTTCTTTCTGGCAGTGTGATTGTCAGGATATTTGAGTCATTTGTTAAAGCTACTGATGAATCAGAATTCCCAGAATCTGTAGCAAATCTTGTTTGGAGCGTTTTTGTATGGTGGTCCCAGATTGCCGATACGAACAAACTTCTATCATTGCAAAACAAATTGCTCTCCAAAAAATTGAGCATCAAAGACTATATGTTCCTCAAGGATACGGAAGACGTTTCTATTACAGAGAAAAAAGCGGGTTTTATTTCAGATTTTGATGAAATTGTCACTAAAGCGCTAAAGACATTAAAGTCGGAGCAAGAATGGTCTGATCTGGCCGATTATTATCTTGCTCTGCGTTATGTGGTAGGCATGGTTGATACTGAGTTGTCGACAGAAATGAATTCAGCGGTTGGAATGCAAATGATGCTTTCTTTTATGACGCTGGGCAACAGTCACGCCTTTACCTTCTACAAAACCTGTCTCGCTGAAAATTGATAGTTCTCAAAATGCGAACTCCGGATTCTGATATGTATGCTATACTGCAAGTACATAAAGGAACAGAAGGTACGCACCATGAGTGAAAATAATAAATTTGTCAGCTGGGTGAAGGCCCACAAAACTGAGCTGATCATCGCAGGAGTCAGTGTCACAGCTGTTATCGGGATCATTCTTGGCCTCAAGAACAAGGATGCCATTAAAGAACTGTGGGATGCTCTTGAAAACAGCTTAGCTAAAACACCAGATAAGATTTCTGAGCCTGTCACCATAGTGCAAACGGCTCAACCGGTGCTTAAGGAAGTTACGCCAGTTCGCCTATATACTTTTCCACAGGAGCCGTTTGACGTTAGTCAACACATCAGAAATCTATCTGGTGGAAGACATCATTCAATCGAAAAAGCTGCGGAGGCTGCGGCCTTGGGCATAACGCTATTACCAAATCAAACACTTGTAGATACATATACGAAGTGCACTGCGTAAAGTAAAAAACGCTTCACAGCGAAATCAAGGAGGTGAAAAGAATGCAGATGTGTCCAAATTGCGATCGCGTTTATGATGAGTCCGAATATTCTCGTTGCCCATATTGCCATCCTTACGATGAGGATTATGGCAGAGAAAGAACGTTAATCGTATACGACAGAGATGAAGGCCGTGTTAAATATGTGCCGGAATCTGAAACAGAAAAGTACAATTACAAAGATTAACAGAAAAGAGCGGCTCAGAAGTGGTATTATCTTGTATCGCCTAATGCCACAAAGTTCAAAAAATGCTGTAACCATCAGCAGTCTCAGGAATTTACAACACTGAACAATATTTAATATATTGTTCTTTATTTGCTAAAATTCAGAAAGTTTTTTAGAAAAATTTTTAGAAAACCCTTACAAGATTTCATCAGTCAAAAAAACTGCCAATGCATAATATTCAAAATCAACCTCAAAAATCATCGAAAAATCCCCCCTAAAACAACCAAAAGCTGAGGACAATTTTCATATCCTCAGCTTTCTTTTTGCCTGCTATTTGATTATTTATAAAGACTGTCTAAACACCAAAAGCAAACGCTTCAATCTGTTTGTCATCAATACTTTCATTGAAAATTATAACCCATAAATGCTTTGTTACTCAGTTCAATAACTTCCATAATTCTTTGCACAAGTTCGTAAAAAGTGGATAATGAAAAATGACCTTCTATGGTAGAATTAAAGAAACTACAATAGGAGGTTTTATTATGACAAGAGAATATTGACATATACAGCAATATAAAAAATTATTGGGCCTGAAAAGAAGAAGGATTCACATATCGGAAAATCAGTGATAATCAGTTAGAATTCAGTTTTCTACCTTTGGAATAGCGTACTAAAATATTTTGTACTTTATCTGTATAGCTAATTTGTTAAGGTAATCGTAAAGAAGTTCTTTGCAATGGTAGTATTCCATATTGAAAGCTTTTACCGTTATGCCTTTAAGGATATCTTCTTTATCAATGTCAGTTTCTATCATAAATTGTCCTAGTCCATAATGTGCAAGGCAATTTCTAATATTTCTGTTTTTAAGAGAACTATTTAATTCCAACTTGGTGTTTAGTAATTCGTTCATTTCTCTTATAAAGTCGCAAAGGTAATAATATTGTAAATAGGCAAATTTGAATTTTTGGGGAATGTTTTCAACGAAGTAGTTTTCAACAAATTTTATTGCATAATTAATATTGCAAAGAATTGAAAACAATACAAACCCTACATCATTTTTTAAAACTAATGGGCAATTGTGATAAAAGTGATAGTCTTTATATATAACTATGTTATTGATATCATCGTAATTATATGGAGGAAAGTTTCTGCACCCTAAAAAAGCAGCCAATTTACCTACGATTACACCCATCTCGCTAATGAAATCACCTGAATTTTTATCTTCAAAATCATCAATGGGAGTGTGTAAAGCACACAAAATTGTATTGCCACAGAATTCTCCATTGCAAATATCAGTTCCTACATTATAATAGGCATTTTTACGCAATCCACTTATTCTAAAGAAATAATTATCACTTTTGTAAAATCGATACATTAGAGCTTTAGTATAATCGTTATAAGATTTTTCAAAAAGCTTATGCCCTTGTCTAAGAGAAGAATAATAAGTCTTTTCTTTTTTGTTAAACACTGGTGCGGCTAACCCCATTTTTCGACACCATTGTTCTGCACCATCTGCAAATATTCCTATGTAGGGTTGACACATCATTAAAAAATTACTATCAATATTTTTAGCATTTGTATTGATATCAATTATTGTATTTAAAAATCTTGCATCTGATTGAATTAGTTCGAATGCCGCTTTCTGCACTTTGTTGATTCTTATATTTTCCATAGTATTTATTTGACAAGTATTATAGTTGTTTCATTTATTTGTTAGTTTTGTATTCACTTTTTTAATGTGTATTACTATGTTGTATGAAGAAAAGTCAAGCTGAACACACAAACTCGACTTTTCTTCTTTGTTTATATTGAATTCATAATGTCTAATAAGCTTTGGTAACTGTCAACATCATGGTAAACAACATTGCTTGTTGACATTTCATTAAACAATTTTTTGGCACAAGAAATCTTTGCTTGCTCTATTGGTCTAAGATTAAGCGTTTCCATTGTTCCTTTTGTTTCAGCAATAAAGAAGATATGTTTAACCGTTCCTTCGTAGAAAGCGATAGCCCAGTCAGGAGAATAATTGCCGACGGGAGTAGGTATTTGAAATGTTCTCGGAAGTTTTGCGTAAACACATACTTCTTCCGCTGCATCCAAATCTTCTGCAAATCTTCTTTCAATACTCTTTTCAGCAGAACCATCCGTAAACACATAATCCTGAATTGCTTTTTTTGCAAGGAACGCCTTATCAAAGCTCTGCGTGTTTTTTTCGGCTGTAAAGATTGTGCTATCGTATTTTCCTTCAATAGTATCGTAAGAAATATGATCTACAATCATTGTAGCTTTTTGCTCATTGATAAGCCTGATAACCTTTGTAATAAATTCTTCAGGATTATTTCTAAACATATAGAATTTTTTGATATTTATGCTCTGTAAAATTGCTGATACAGTTTTTCTTGTTAATGATGTTCCCTCAGTAATTTTGCCAATGAGATCGTATTTGACTTGACTTGTTTCAGTGTGTCTAAGTGTTTGTACTCTCGTTTTTTCGCTGGTAAAGGAAGCTCCACGCTCAACTTCGTATTCATTCATTTCTTCTTTTTGATGACCGACAGTTGTGGTGTATTGAAGTTCAGTAACAAATAATTTATCATCAATATGAGCAATGGCTTTTTGTATAAGTTCATTGCTGTCAAATTCTACTGTATAAGCGTATTTGTGGTTTATCTCGTTCCATAATGCCTGAAATTCTTTTTTGGCAAAGTTATCATTAAGAGGATTATCTTTGACTTTTGTTTCGTGACCATCTGTAAACATATCTTGAAGAATGTTGTCATCATATACAGACTGAATAAGCGTATGTATACCATCCGTCATAGGTTTTAATTCTTCCGGTAGTTCAGCGACAGTACCACTCTTAATTTCTTGACGATATTTGTCAGTGACCTTATCGTCATCATCAATATAATCATTTTTGATAAGATATTTGTAAATTTTATTTGCGGTTTTATCGTCAATGAGCGTAGGTACATCATCAACCTTAACATACTTGCCTTTGAAATATTCACTCGTTGCAACAGTAGGTCTGTCATAAAGTACAGATTTAATATCCGACTGCAAATCCGTAACAAATGTTTTATAGCTTTCGCTTGCAATAACCGTTAGGGTATTTATATCATGTACAGATTCGCCACAACTTTCCGCATCCATACGATTGCCGTTCTGATTTACGCACAAACGAAGTCCACGACCGACTTCTTGACGCTTTGCAGTGTTGCTATCGGAATGTTTGAGTGTACAAATCTGAAAAACGTTTGGATTATCCCAACCCTCACGAAGTGCGGAATGAGAAAATATAAATCTTGTAGGCTCGTCAAATGAAAGCAATCTTTCTTTGTTCTTTAAGATAAGGTCATATGCTGAAATATCATCGGAAAATTCACTGCCACGCTTTAATTTACTGTCAATAGCATGACCTTTTTTATCAATACTAAAGTAACCTGTATGTACTTTAGTTGCATCACTACAGATGAACTTTAAATATCTTTGGTACGGGGTATCAAGCAATGTTACATAGTCGTTTAATACACTGATGTATTCCTGCTCAAATATCTTGCCGTACTCGCCAAGAACTTCATCTCCGTTTTCATCATACTGACGATATTTTGCAACTTCATCAATGAAGAATAATGATAGGCATTTAATTCCCTTGTCAAAGAGTTTTTCTTCTTTTTCAAAATGAGAAAGGATAGTTTCTCTAATTTGAATACGGCGCATATCGTTTTCAGAAATATCTCCAACAACATCTCCGGTTTTGATTACTTTGCCGTTAGTGAAAGTTACTGTACCATAAAGAGGGTTAATTTCAGAGATGGTATAACCCTTATACTGTTCCATTTCTTGGGAAACATAGTACAAGTTATCATCTACACCGAGAATTCGTGTTTCTCGGTTAATTGACGTATTATATCCGATTTCAAGCTCAATTTTCGCCATGGGTGGTTTCTTTGGCGATAAAACAATTTGTTCAAGATATAGATAGCTGTCAGTTCCTCTTAAATTCTTAACTTCAAAACCTTTAACTTCAATTTTTTTGACAAGTTTTTTGTTGAATGCATCAAGAGCATCAAGCACATAAACAAGATTATGGTGTTTTGCGTGGGTAGCAGAATAGTTAAGACTGAAAAGCGGATTAAAGTTTTTCAATGCCTTTTGTGTTACATCACCGCCCATTTTCTGAGGTTCGTCAAGAATTAAAATTGGACGATTTGCTTTGATAACATCAATTGGACGGCGAGATGCAAATTCATCACGCTTTGAATAAATAATACGGGACTCCTTGCTTCTACCGCCTTCTTTAAGAGATGTAGCAAAAGCTTGTGTATTTATAATCATAACATTGATGCCTGAGTTTGATGAAAAGTTATCAAGCTGATTTAAGTTAGAGCTGTTATAGATAAAGAAACGAGCTTTTTTGCCGTAGTATTCCATGAAGTGATCAGTGGTTACTTCAAACGATTTTTTTACACCTTCACGAATAGCAATGCTCGGTACCACTACAATAAACTTGCTCCAGCCGTATTTTTTATTTAGCTCAAACATTGTTTTGATATATACATAGGTTTTACCGGTACCTGTTTCCATCTCAATATCAAGACTGCATCTGCCCAAATCTTTTACAAGGGAAGGGGAGAGCTTTATGTTATTCTGACTTTGCAAGGTGTGAATATTTTGTAATAACTGCTCGTCAGAAAGTTCAACAAGCTCGTTTTTATATCCTATGTCATTTATAACATCAAATTCTTCATCGGGAGTGTTAATGGTCATCTGCGCATCGGTTTGATTTTTATTACCAAGGTCACGGATGTAATTTGTTTTATCATGAAAGCCTTGACCGTTAAAGACATTTATAACAGCATCAACTGCGTCCGTTTGATATTGTTGAATCTTAAAATTAAACTTCATTATAATTCCCTTTATAATATATTTTTAAAATTTAATATTTCAAATGCTTTTAATTGTTTTTTACTACATTGTGATTCATTTAGCCAATCCTTTTTACTAAAAGAAAATATTTTGAAAGATGCATATAAATCAATATCTTGAGAATCAAAATACTTTGCTAATTCAACAACTGTAATAATTGCCTGTTTTGAACCATTAAATAAGTTAAAACAAGAATTTTTATCTTGTTTTATTATATTATCAAAAAAATCTTCGTCATTCATTTTAGGTTTTATTTCTTCTAATTCTTCTAAAGAACGATAAGCTATATGTGTTGCGTTGTTGCTTTTTGAATGTACTAAATTATTTCTATTGCGATTTAATCCTTTTAGCATTGAAGCACATTTTTCGCTTTTATCAGAATTATCCTTAAAAATAAACTGCACAATTAAATTGAATTTTGCCAATACATTTAACATATCAAAATTTTTATAATAATTATCATCTAATATACATGATGCAATATAATCGTTTAAAAACGATTCCACACACATTATGGAAAAAACGATGATTTCAATATAATTTGATTCTATTTGATTTTTGATATTTGAAAACTCGTCATAAGAATTTGTTTTTTTATTTAATTTTTTAAATTTCTCAAGATAATCATACGAATCAGAAAAATGTTCTAATAAAATGCGTCCATATACACCGTACATTATATTTTCTCTAAGAAAATTTTTTCTATAGTTTTTATTCATATTAAAGCACCTTCCTTACTGTATCAGGGCTATATGCGGCGAAAATCTGCTCAAAGTTGGTTGCAACACTATCGTTTGCCATAGAGCTGTCACGCATAACAAAATAATATGGTTTTTGCTTGGCAATAGCCGTGATGACTTCTTCATCAATGTTTTTGTCAAAGCAAGCAATCAAATATCCATCCTCAACATCAAAGTAAGAATAATTCCTCATTCCTACTTTCTCACTCCTAACTTGAATTTTGCTGCTAAGCAAAATTCCAAGGTCAAGCATAACTTGGAATAACAAATCCTCCGGCGTTCTGTCCTCTTTAATGTTATCTTCAAGACTTGAGAAAAGAGACGGCTCATACTCGGCAGGGTTATAATAAACATCTTTCATATTAGAGCTGTCGCATTTCAACACACGGAAACCTGTGTCGAGTGAGGAATTAGGAGTTTGGAGTGAGGAGTTATCGCCTTCATTCTTAATTCCTAATTGCTCATTTCTAATTTTCTGTCCCGCACGGCGAATACGCTCCTTGCCGATTTCGCAAATGTTTTTGTAACCGGCTTTGTATGCCTCACTCTTTTTATCTGTTTCTTCAGGTAACTGTACCATAATAAATTTGCGGTTTCCACCATCTTCTGCATTAAGTTGCATAACGGCGTGAGCAGTTGTTGCCGAGCCGGAGAAGAAATCCAAAATAATGTCTTTTTCTGCTGTAACAGATTGTACCAATTTAGCAATAAGTCGTGATGGCTTGGAAAAATCAAATAAATACTGCTGCCCCAACAATTTGTGCAACTCATCATTAGCATCTTCATTAGTACCCCAACCACCATTATTCATATCCTTATCGTATTCGAAAGTGGCAAGAGAACGACCATCTGAACCAACTCTTGTTAGCAAATCTTTTAACATTTTTGTGCGTTCGTCATTAACAACACGTCTTATGTAATTATCTTGCGTAATATATAAAAGCCCCTTTTTGGCATATTTATTAAGAGCATCTTGTCCATAAATCCAGTTGCTATCAACTCTAACATCATTTTTAAGAATGCCATCTTGAATAACCACATCATCCAAATAAATCAGTTCCATATTTCCAGAGCTGATTCTTGTATTAGCAGCTATTGTGTAATTCTTTTCCTTATATTTGCTTGGAATTCCCTTTTTAATAACTCTAACACCTCTGGCATTAGTTGTTTTAATGCACGGATATGTTTCCTCTTCTGAGGTGACTTCCCCAATTAGTCCCGCAAACGTTGCGTTATTTTTGGCATAAACTATAATATATTCTTTCATATTGATGTAGTTTTTGCTCAAAAATGCTCCTTTTTTCTTCTTTTCCCAAACTAGTTGTGCAATGAAATTTTGTGCGCCAAACACTTCATCGCAACACTTTTTCAAGTTTTCTTGCTCATTATCATCAATAGATATAAAAATAACACCATCATCCGTCAACAAATCTTTTGCAATCTTTAGCCTTGGATAAATCATATTAAGCCAATCGGTATGAAATCTTCCGTTGCTTTCTGTATTTTTCTCAAGTTTGCCGGTGATTTGATTTCCGTCTTCGTCATAATTTCCGCTGACTTCGTTCCATTCCTCATTCCTCATTCCAAACTCATCATTATAAACAAAGTCATTACCCGTATTATACGGAGGGTCTATGTAAATCATTTTTATTTTGCCGAGGTAAGTTTCCTGTAAGAGTTTCAAAACTTCAAGGTTGTCGCCCTCGATATAAAGGTTTTCTGTATTATCAAAGTCAACGCTTTCTTCACGGCATGGACGGAGAGTTTTGTTTATCGGTGCATTGGCAAGAAGAACGGACTTCTTCTTATCAGGCCAAGTAAACTGATAGCGTTCCTCATTTCCGTCAACCACCTTTGTGTTTATTTCCTGCATAAGTACATCTTTATCAATAGCACGAACTACTTCACCGTTCTCATCCTTTGCCTCTGTCACTGCATTAGGAAACATTTCTGCTAATCTCTTAAAATTCTCATCAGCCTTATTAACTGTCTGCATTTTTAATTTGTCCATTGCATTTTTCCTCCGCTTTCCAAAAATGATATATTGGATACTCTTTGAAGTTTTTCTGTTCTCTTTCTGATAATTTTTTAAAATGTATTTCTGCCGCTTGCTGCTGATCTAACAGTAAATATGCGCCAACAATACAATCTTCTCGCGTGCTTTTATTTTCTACCATTGAATATAAAATTCCAATTTCATCAATATTGAAATCTCTCCATCTTTTTGTAGTTTGAAGTTTATTTAGAATTTTAATTTGATAATCGAGTTCATCTTCAGGGGCTTCAGAAATCCAATCACTAAAGTCCTTGCAAACCTTTAAAATTTTTTCTTTTCTTGTTTTATCAGCTTTATCAAAAGCATTTAGCAATTCAAGTAAAAACAAGTTTGCTCTGTTAAATGTTTCATAGTGATGTTCTGCTTTTTGAAATGAAGGAAGTAAAACGTCAAAGTTTATATTGTTTAAAGTTAAGAAGTCGTTTTTGTGCAAAATACTATACTGGGAAATTGGAAGCATTTTTTCAGCGTTATTTTTATCCTCAAAAGCAACAGGAATATCAGTTTTGAAAAAATCATATACTTCATATGTGCCTTTTTCTTCGTATTGCTTTAGATATAATGCAAATTTTAATTTTCCAATTTTCAAGAAGATAACGTGTGGTAAATCTTTTTTAAGTCCTTTAACCGGTTTTTTCTCTAAAAAGGCTACTGTTAAACGTTCAAGATTTCTCCAATCTCCATCGGTCATATCATTTATGTCGATATCCTCAGAACAACCTAACATATCAAGAACTCTAACAATATCTTTTACAAAACTGAGGCGTTTTCGTTCATTTTCTATGTCAAAATTTGATGAATCCACTCCATTACGATCAAATGGAATTTCAATGTCGTTAACCTTGAAATATCCTTTATCTAAAATAGTTAGCATAAAATCAAGGTCTTTTGATAATATACGAATTTTTTCTGAATTTTTATAATTGATTTTACAGGAAGGATTGTTTTCGCTGAACTGCATTTTTAAACTATCACCGTAGCAAATAGTAATTTCTTTTGCACTTTTTATAATCCGATAATTAGTATAAAAAAGTTGATCGTCAATCGTAATTAAGGCATCTACCACTTCTTGAGTATAAATATCTTGGGGAATAATGTCTATAGGTTGCGGAATAGAACTCCCTTTAATCTTTGCGTATAGGTAAACCTCGTTTTTTATAAGTGCCATTTGGGGGTCAGTATATCCCACGCCTGAAAATGGTATAAGTATATTTTCCAGCACACCCTGGTCTCTCAACTCTTCTAGACTAAGCAATTTGCCTTCCTTAAAACTTGCCTGCTTTTGACAATTTTGTAAGCAATTAAGAAAAATCGTAGCTTTCTTATTGTTGTCTGACGGGAACTCTTTTAAGTGAACCGTTTTATTACATTGTTTTTTTGCTTTCTCTAATAACTGCCTTATTTTTACAGGGGTGAGTTCCGCATAATAAATTTTATTAGTCAAACCACCGTTTCCAATGTATACAACAAAGAGTACGCAACCTCCGTCATAAAGATAATTTTTCAAGTCTACCGTTGTCATTGAAAAAGAAATTGTCTCTTTTGAATGGTCATCGCATTCCTTGCCCTTTACTTGTACTGGCATTCTGCCTTTAAGTGTACTTTTTTTCTTAGATTTATCCCCGTAAATATAGACAAAGCCGTCCCAAGATGGTTCTTTATCATTATCTGCAATAAACTGGTCAAGAAACTCTGATGTTACGATACTGTTTTTTACGGCATTAACTGAAAGCGTTTCTATTGATTTGCTGTTTAATGGCATTTTATCACTCCAATTTGTTGTTGATTTTTATACAGTATACATACCTAATTATAAATTCTGCCCAATAGTAATGATTTTGATTTCTAAATTATTGCTCCATATTCAACATGTTCTTTGTGGAAGAACTCAATGAGGAAAGCTCTTCTTTTAGTTCTTTCGCTTTTTTAACAAGTTCAAACTTCTTCTTCGGCTGTCTTTCAGCCCTCGCTTGTTTTTCAAGTTTTTCTATTTGTTTTTTTAGTTGCTCCTGTTTGTTATGTAGTGCAATGTTTTCGTCAAGCGATAACTCCTCATTCCACACTCCACACTCCAAACCCTTAACAATGTTCTCCCAGACTGTATCAAGGTTAAGTCCCTGAAGTTCAATTTGTTGATTTTCAGTAGGTTTCCATTCTGTCTGCATTACCTTTATATGGTAAATAGCAAGTCTGCTTTCATTCTCATATTCAAGAACAAATAAAATATTCTGCGGTATCAACTTAGAAAGCGTTGCTATCGTTTTTTCATCATATTTTTTCTTTTTGAGTGAAACAAGCAAAACAAAAAAACTTTTTACATCTTCTCCGGCAGGAATATTAACCTTATTGGGAGCAATTTCATTTACTATCGTGATTCTTGAAATATCAGCATCAATTTTTGCTTTTGCTGCTGTATTCATTTGAAATTTAGTATAAATAGCTTTTTTCGGAAGCTGCTTACTCATTTCCGTCGCCTTTGGTAATCCGAGCATTATGATTTTCACTCCGTTTCAATCAGTTATTAGTTAGGAATTATAAATTAGGAGTTATCCTTCGTAGTCTTAGTTATACTTGATAAGATTTTTTGAAGTTCAATACAATCAAGATTTATAGATTCAAACTCCGTCTTAGACAAATATTCTGCACCGTACAACAGTTCTAACCAATAAGCGGTTTCAGAAGATTCCTTAAAAGCAATATACATCTTTGCCAAAAAATCTTTTTTGCTAATTGCGCAGTTTGCCTCGGCAATATTTGCTCCTATGCTTGTTCCGCTTCTTAACAGTTGCTTCGATAAAACAAATTCTTTCTTTTCATCACAAAGATATTTGTACAACCCGATAATTCGCAAAGAAAACTTTTTGCTTTTTTCAAAAACAATACTATTCATTCCTAACTCCTCATTCCAAATTTCTAATTACCAAAAAGCATATAAGTTCAAAGTCATCTAAACCCTTAATCTCGTTTGTCAAAAAGCTGACCTGTCCACCACCCAAGAAACTGTCTATATCACTTTCTTCTTTTACTTCGATAATAGATGAAATTGCATCGCCAAGCAATTCTGAAAATTTTGACATATCTTTGCCATCACGGGTTTCTTTGTTAAACTGTTTGCAAAGGTCTGTGTATGGTTCAGTTTTGCCTTTGCAAAGATAACGCATTTTGTCAAGCATTGCTTTTGGCGACAAATGGTCACATATAACTTGTCCGTCTTCACTGATATAAACCATATAGAATGGGTGAAGTCTGTTCTGATTATCTATGTTTACGCTGTTGGAGCGATTTTTTAGCACATAGATAACTCCGGACGGCATTTCATCACTTGCTTTTGCGATTGCATGAAGTCCAAAAGGTGTTTTATCTATATCGGGATGATTCTTTACATATTCAAGCAAATCAAGTCTAAATTCATTAAGACCCAAATCCATTATAGAAATACCGCTTGACATATCTTCAATATCAACAACCTCTTCTTGCAAGCGTTTGAGTTGTGATTTTCTGTATTCAAGGTCGGTCTTTTCTTCATCACTTAGCAGATTGTCATCGCCTGTTGCAGTCATATCTACAATTTTCATTCGTGTTTCAACTTTTGCTTTAAGATTGATATAATCATCAAGGGTTACATCCGGCCAAAAGTTTACAAGCTGAATGACTTTATTTTTGCTTCCGATACGGTCAATTCGTCCAAATCGCTGAATGATGCGGACAGGATTCCAATGTATATCATAGTTAATAAGATAATCGCAATCCTGTAAATTCTGACCTTCTGAAATACAGTCAGTTGCAATGAGCAAATCAATCTCTGTATCATCATTTGGCATAAGCAATTTTTTGTCTTTTGATATTGGAGAAAAGCAAGTAAGCACTGTGTTCAAATCTTTCTTTAGATTTGAACAAGTAGTGCGTCCTTCAACCATACCGGATACCATTGCGGTATTAAGACCGTATTTCGTTTTTACATAAGTGCTTACGTTGTCATATAAGTATCCTGCCGTATCGGCAAAGGCAGTAAAAATAATTATCTTTTTATTGCCTTCATTTATCGGGTGATTTATCTTGTTGTCAATTATTTTCAACAGTTCTTGCAGCTTTAAATCATGTTCAGGTGTAATATCACCAACCATAAGAGTAAGCAGTTCAAGAATATCTGCATCTTTTTGCAGACTTTTTCTCCATGAAACATAGTCCATATCGGCAAGACTGATTTTTATTTTTTTACCAAAAGAGAAAAGGTCATCAACATTCTGATCTTCATCGTCAAATTCATCAACATCAGAAATATCTGTTAGGTCAAGTTTGGTGTCTGTAAACTTGTTAAAATCGTCAATCGCTTTTATGGTTTTGTCAATCAATGCCTTAATGCGTGTAAGCGTAAGGTTGAATGAATAAACAGAACTTTCCATACGCTTCATCAAATTGATTGCAGTAAGTCTGCGAATACCCTGCTCACGACCCATTTGGTCGAATCCGATTTTTTCTTTATCTTTACCAAATAAGTCAGAATATCTTTCTTTTTTGCTTGCCTGAATATAGTGGGTGGGGGTGTATATTGAAAGTGATAGGAGCATAAGCTGCTCAAAAATTTGATTATATGTAATAGCTGATTTTAAATCAGTTAAGTTAGGTCTGAGTGATATTGGTTTGAGCCTTGACGGGAATGTACCTATATCTGTAGTATCGTAGTATTTTTGAATATGCTTTCTTGAGCGGGCAATTGTAACGCTGTCAAGCACTTCAAAAAAATCAAAATCAAGCATTTTCAGCAGATTGTCTGTTGTCCTATCCGAAACATCCCATTTGCTCCAAGTATTAAATGCCCTTTGTGCGTTTTTAAATATATCGTCAATAGAGCGAGTGGTGTTCAATTTTTTGTCAATGTACTCAGTGTGACCTTCATACGCAAGTGCTAACTGATTTTTTAAATCATTAAAACGATTGTTTACAGGCGTTGCAGAAAGCATGAGAACTTTTGTTTTCACACCTGCACGAATTACTTTTTTGAGAAGTTTTACATATCTGTTTTCTTTATCATCTTCATCAGGATTTTCAATTATTTTTCCGCCATTACGGAAGTTATGCGATTCATCAATAACTACAAGATCATAGTTGCCCCAATTTAGCCTATCCAGATCAAGACCGTTAGATTTACCGTGTGTTCTGTTAAGGTCGGTGTGATATAACACATCATATCTCAAACGGTCGGATGCAATAGGGTTATTGATATAGTTGTCTTTATATGTATTCCAGTTGTTTGTCAGCTTTTTAGGACACAAAACAAGTACAGACTTGTTTCTGTTTTCGTAATACTTGATAACAGCAAGTGCAGTGAAAGTTTTGCCAAGACCAACGCTGTCTGCAAGAATACATCCGTTGTATTTTTCAAGTTTATTGATGATTGCAAGAGCGGCATCCTTTTGAAAATTGTAAAGCATATTCCAAATCTTGCTTTCTTTAAATCCGGTTGCCTCATTAGGAAGAACATCCTCTGAAATATCTTCAAGAAATTCGTTGAAGATATTATAGAGTGTAACAAAATAGATAAAATCAGGAGAATTTTCGTTGTAGGCAGCCGTTATATTGTCAATAACCTCATCGGTGACTTCCTGCAATACTTTACTATTGTTCCAAATTTCATTAAAATCCGCAAGCAATGTCTTTGCCAATGAATTATCCTTAACAATAGTTGTGCTGATTACATTGCCCTTTTCACAACCAAGCTCAATTGTTGTAAAGTTATTTATCGGTGTGTATCCAACTTCATCTACTACAATACCGCCCTGAATTGTCTTATCACTTATATTCGACTTAAATGTAACTTTCTTTTTTATCCACTCGGCACATTCTTTGGCAATTGCCTTTTGAGTGAGTTCATTTCTTAACTTTATCTCAAACTCTGTACCATACAAACTTTTTTCACGGGTTAGTCTGGGAATATAAAATTCTCTCTTTTCTTTAGGAGCTTTTTCAGTAGTGAAAGTAGGAGAGGTAAAAATAAAACGAAGTTCATCAATTCCGGACAATTGTTTTTTTAATTCCTGAAATGCATAAATTGAAAAACAAGCAGCGGCAATGGAAAGTTTGCTTCCTTTTTTTATCTCAACGGACAAATCATCTTTGAGCGTTTTGGTAGTGTTGTTAATAAGTTCCATAAATAATACCCGACTTTGCAACTGAAATATTACTATATTTGAATCAAATGTATTGCCAAATGATGTAAGTTTTGTATATATTTTATCACAATTTACCTGTCATTTCAATGCTATTCGACTGAATTCTTTTTACAAAGAATTTGTATTTTGATAATTTAGTGGTGAATCGTGATGAACCTACATTGAATTATTTACTGCTTGAGATAGTATCAATAGAAGGCAGGACTGAATCGGGTGAATTGCGTTCAATTTATCCATCGTGAAAGATAAATATTAAGAATAAAAGGGTACACTTTGATGTGTATCCTTTTTGCGTTGAGAGCTATGTTTGAGTTTTATGATTAGGCATTTACTGACGAAATAGTAGTTAATTCCTAAAGTAACTAAAGCAAAAAACACTTGAAAACGAAAAGAGAATGTGATAATATACAGGTGTTGACAATGTACAGTCGTTTCCTTAGAGTGGGTTAGAATTCGTCAATCTGTAAAACGATTAGATTGCAGAAAAGGCTATTACTCAAATGAAGTATGTACCGCTGCAATATTTACGGTCGCAGTCCGCATATAGAAAAAATATGAGGGACGCTGTGATAATTAGTATCTGATTTTTAATCAGATCGTGAGACACATACTGATTTATGTGTCGCCCACTTGTTTGAGATTTTTTGAAAATCAAGAGAACAAGTAAGCCCCTGAAGGATAGTTGTATCCGATTATGGGTGCGTTTAAAAAACAAAGACAGACCTAAACTATTATATAAGGGATAACAAGGGATTGTGAAGAAATGAAGTTTAAGACTCCATTCTTCGTAGCTCCTTTTTATTTATAAAAGTGTAGAAGCACTTCGTATGGTCAAGCATTGATTTGTGACGGTGTCACATTGAGATATTTGAAAAAGAGAGATTGCATTAAGATGGGGTAGTATGCCCTTTTGAATACTAAAAACAGAATATTGTATATAAAGAGAGTACAATTTTTATTTGTACTCTCTTTTTGTTTGCAAGATAATGCCACATCCCGACAGCCGTGTTAAGGAGGCGATAGGAAAATAAAGAACGACATCAAATTAAGATGTTATTAACAGTGATAAAGTAAAAACATAGGTTAAAACAGACCTGATAACAGATAAAAATGAACTATGTGCAGTTGCCTCACGTAAAATTTAGGCAAACGCCCGTGATGTTTGGGCGCCGATTCAGTCGGCAAAAACATCAATTCAAAATGAAAGGAGTTATTATATGCAATATAAACTTTTGGTTTATACATGGCTATTGCGTTTTGTGGGCAATCATGAAAAGCGATGCCGCAATTACTTTATCTACTGAAAAATTTATTGAACAGATCAAAGCCGATACAATCGGTTTGGCGTTTACCAAGCTTCTTGAAGCAATGAATGTTTCAAGAGCTGATTATAGAGATGCGTACGGATTTGGCGAGGGAACTGTCGATCACATAGTAAACCGATATGATCTTGATATGAAACCCGACACAATAATTCGTGCAGTTTTGGTGCTTAATGTCGATTACAGACTGAGCAAATTTCTGCTCAATAAAGCAGGAATTTGTGAGGGTAACTGCCCCGCATCAAAAATATATTGGAGCGTTTTAAAGAAAGTCAATTCTGATTTTATTCCGTATTACAGCAAAAATATAAATTTTTTCGAAGAAGTTCCGAATACGATTAACGAAATAAATCAGAGAATAGATGAAACGATTGATAAAATGCCGATTTCGGATAAAAAGAAGGGGGAGTATAAGAAAAAATATAGAATTAAAGATGCATTAGCTGTATGAAAAATTTTTTATTATAGCACATAATGCGAAAAAAGGGAACACAGTAAATCGCCTGTTGAATGTAATTTGCCGATGATATAATTTAGCTGTCATCGATGATAAATTATTTTTCGGAGGTAAAATTATGAATATCAATTTAGTTGAAATTGATGCCAACAAGACTGTCGGCAAAAATCCTGTACTTGTTGATGTTGCACCGTCATATGTCTATGAGAACGGCAAGAGAACAGGTGAGGTCAGCGGATTCAAATACACCGTTGCCTTGCCTGATAAGGCTTTTGAAAAGCTGACGATCAAGATTGACGGCGAGTGCAAACTTGAAAAGCCTGATGACAGGCATTATCCGGTGGTCATCTTTGACGGACTTGAGATGCGTCCGTATTGGACTCCCGAGGGCTACAAGGTTTCTGCAACGGCGAAGAATATTCGTACTGCCAATGCGGGAAAGGCTTAAACTGCACTAAGTCAGTCTTTGCATGGTGTGCCTTAAGCACACCGTGCAGAGACTCTGCGATAGGGGTAGTATTACCCCTATCGTAGCAATGTAGCAGTAGCAGGGAGGTTTTTATATGGGCAGTTCAAATCCTCAGTCGAGGAAGTGGCTGTTGACCATAAATAACCCTGACGATTACGAGCTTGACCATAATTCGGTCAAGAATACTCTGCATCTGTTCAGTCCCGATTATTTTTGCCTTGTGGATGAAATTGCAACCACAGGAACAAAGCATATGCACATTTTCATTTACTCAAAATCGCCGATTCGCTTTTCAACATTGAAGAACAGGTTCCCTGTTGCGCATATTGACAAGGCTAACGGCAGTGTAATGGAAAATCGTGACTATCTCCGCAAGGAGGGCAAGTGGCAGGGTTCTGATAAGGAACAGACGAATCTTATTGATACTTTTGAAGAGGTTGGTGATGTTCCAAAGCCTGTTGATGAAAATTCTCCCGATATGTCTGCTCTGATTGAAGAAATCGAAAACGGACTCGATACCTACGAAATTATCAAGCTCCATCCAAAATATGCCTTTCGGATAAAAGAGATTGATACACTCAGGCAAACAGTTCTTTCAAATATGTTCCGTGAAAAGAAAAGACAGGTTACCGTTTACTATATTTACGGAAAGTCGGGAACAGGCAAGACAAGGGGGATATATCAAAAACACAGAGCACCCGATATTTGCAGAATTACTGCGTATCGCCGTAGTACAGGGATAAATTTTGACAGCTATCACGGACAATCTGTACTCGTTTTTGAAGAATTTGTGTCACAGATTCCGATAGAAGATATGCTGAATTATCTTGACATTTATCCTCTTATGCTTCCGGCAAGATTCAACGACAAAGTTGCTTGCTATGACACGGTGTATATCACCTCAAATATTTCTCTCGGTGAGCAATACAGCGAGGTTCAGCATTATAAGCCTGAAACATGGAAAGCCTTTCTGCGAAGAATAAACTTTCTTGTGGAATATACCGATGTCAATACCTACACGGTTACTGAAATCAACAAGGTGAAAGAGGTTAAAGCGGATGATTGATAACAATGACAAATCAAGCCTTCATAATCGGTGGAATATGCGTATCCTCGGTATATATTTCACAAACGGACTGAAAAGAATTTTCGGCAAAAATTCGGGCAGAGTTGTTGTGATTATCTATCTTGCATTTTGTTTGATTTTCTGGGAATGTCGCTATTCAATCTGGCAGCCTTACGGTTACTTTCAGAATTTGCAGAAATTTATGACTTCTGTGCTTGTATTTATTTTGATTCCGTCAGTAACATTTGCCCTGACCTTTTTAATCGGTATGCCGTTTGGCTCAATCGGTGTCAGCAACAATCTGCACAGAATAGGATTTGTAAATTCCGCAGGAGAAGCACCGTTGCTTTTGTCAAAATCAGTTGATAAAAGCAATGACAGGGTTATGATTCTCAAATTCAAAACCTTTGGCATTCCTCTGTCGGAATGGACTGATAATCAAGACAGAATAGAATCTGCACTCAATATACATATTGATGAGATGCGTGAGGGCGATGATTGCCGTGTCGTGATTATCAGATGTGTTGACGGTGAAAACAGGCTTTCGGATTATATCGAATGGTCGGAAAATTTGCTGAGCGATGAGAATTTTGAAATTGTGCTTGGTGAAGGTTATTCGGGACGGGTGAGTGTAAACATTGCCAAAATTCCGCATATGCTTATCGGTGGTTCAACAGGTTCGGGCAAGAGTGTTTTACTCAAGCTTGTTTTGATGCAATGCGTCAAAAAGGGTGCAAAAGTCTATATTGCCGATTTCAAAGGCGGTGTAGATTTTCCGCCGATATGGCACATAAAATGCTCTTTGCTGACTGATGAAAAAACCTTGTATAAGGTGCTTGTCAGCATAACCGATGAATTGCAAAACAGAAAACAAGTTCTTCGTACGGCAGGTGTCGCAAATATTGATGAGTACAATCGCAATACAGAGAAAAAACTCCAAAGAATTATTTTTGCGTGTGATGAAATTGCAGAGGTGCTTGATAAAACAGGACTGACAAAGCAACAGAAGGATGAGATTTTAAAAATCGAATCAGAACTTTCTCTTATAGCAAGACAAGGCAGAGCCTTTGGAATACACCTAGTACTTGCAACGCAAAGACCTGATGCAGGAATTCTTAACGGTCAGATACGCAACAACATTGACACAAGAATTTGCGGCAGAGCGGATAACGTGTTATCGCAGATTATTCTTGACAATACGGATGCCTCAGATAAAATTGCAAAATCTTCACAGGGACGATTTTTGACAAACAGCGGAAAAATCTTTCAGGCTTATTGGTTTGATGAAAATATTTTATAGATTGGAGGTGAATTTATGAGCGAAAGCGAAAAGAAAGGTATTCTCGACAATTACAGTGATGTGCTGACTACGGTTGATCTTATGAGTATTCTCCATACAGGCAGAACATTGACCTATAAAATGCTTAAAGAAGGTACAATCAAATCCGTTAGAGCGGGGCGTAGATATATCATTCCTAAAAAATATCTCGAAGAATTTCTCAATGCAGAAAAAAGTAACGAGAAATAGCCGATAAACACTTGAACAGACTGTCAACGCAGAGTACAATTAGTATGTGCATTGGCAGTCTGTTCTCATTATGAAAGAAGATTATAAATGGGAGTATCAGGCAGCCTTCAGGTAAAGGACGGAAAATATTATGCAGTTCTGAGCCTGAGAACAAACGAACTTACTAAAAAAGGAAAAATCAAATACAGAACCAAATGGATTTCAACAGGTTTTGAAGTCAAAGGGAATAAAAAGCGGGCAAAGGAATTTCTCAATGAAAAGTGCCGTGAGTATTCAAAACGCAATGTGGACTACTGCGATATGTATTTTGCCGATTATATGGTTGAGTGGCTTGATGAAATTGAGCCGGAAATCAGGGCGAATACATACAGAGGCTATTCGGGAAATGTGGGAAACCATATTGTTCCGTACTTTTATCCGAGAAGAATAAAAATTCAGGAATTGAAAGTGAGTGACCTTGAAGATTTTTACAAGTACCTTGTTTTTGAAAAGAGTAAATCTGACGGAAGCGAACCGCTGTCGCCCACAACAATAACGCACATCCACCGCTGTATAAGCAAGGCTTTGAATGATGCGGCACGAAAGGGTATTATAACGGTCAATGTTGCGACACTTGCAAGAAAGCCTCATTCGGTAAAATTCAAAAGCCAGTATTTGAACGAAAGGCAGGTTAATGAGCTTTTGAAGACAGTTAAGGACACCCCGATTGAAGTGCCTGTTACAATCTGCGCCGTATTCGGATTACGCCGTGGAGAGGTGCTTGGCTTGAAGTGGAAAGCTGTTGATATGGAAAACAGGACAATTACAATCAGCGAAACACTTCAACAGCATGTCGGTGGCTCATATACTTCACCGCCAAAGACCGAAAGCAGTTACAGAACACTTCCGATTCCCGACAAGGTATTTCAATATCTGCTTGCTCAAAAAAGAAAGCAGGAGAGTGAAAAGAGGTTGCTCGGCAGCGGCTATATTGACAACGATTATGTGTGTGTATGGCCTGACGGCAAGGTCATCACACCGAATTATCTCACGAAAAATTTTCATCAAATGATTGTTGAGAGTGATTTGCCGAATATCCGACTTCATGACCTCAGACACAGCGTTGCAAGTAATTTGCTTAACATGGGATTTACGGTTGTTCAGGTTCAGGAGTGGCTCGGACACAGCAGTGCCGCAACCACATTGAACTTTTATGCTCATGTTGACAAAACAAGCAAACTGAACATTTCACGCACT
>OBXI01000507.1_pt1 | contig 35985 bp, 34 predicted proteins | sample 1538161 | NCBI WGS metagenome assembly OBXI01 (sample SAMEA2580142, study PRJEB22360) | human gut metagenome | biome: human gut; feature: human-associated habitat; material: faeces | place: Denmark | collected 2008/2010 | reverse complement strand
TTGCGGCAGACGCTCCACGCCAGCACGCGGCAGGATGTTTCTTCCGCGAGCCCGTTTGCCAGGGCCTGCACCTCCTCCGTGCGGACGTGCGTACCCGCGCCCGCGCGTAAAGAAAGCTCAATATGGTCGTCAAAAGCCCGGTTCAGGCCGGAAGACAATGCGCCCAGCTTGCCATAGGCGCCCTTTTGCCCGGCCAGGGACATCTCCGTCATGAGGCGTGCCTTTTCCTGCTGCCAGGCAACCATATCCTGCGCCGGAAGGGCATCGTGCCCCCAGAAAACGATGGAATAAGCCGTGAGTTCCGCATGCAGCCCGGTTCTGGCGCCGACGCCCAGGCCGGAAGCAAGCCAGCCCGGGCGCAATGCAAGCGTTGCGCAGGGGCGTGCCTGGGGATTGGGCAGAATGGAAGAGTCTGGGGGCATGAAGGAAAGCTAGAGAATGCCGTAGGATTGGTTGATGTCGGAGATGCTGGCGTTTTCACGCCGGGAAACTTCTTCGTAGAGAGAGGGTTCCCACAATTCGAAATATCCTCTCCGTGCGGCGAGCCGGACGGAGGAACTGAGCTGTGCGTGTTCGCACATTTGTTTGGGTATCAGCAGCTTGCCTTGGGCGTTGATGACAGCCTCCACACAGTTGGCATATAATTTGCCGATGAAAAGGTCGATTTGCGCTTCCGTGTAGCCGGGCGTTGTTTCTATCTTGTCAATGAGTTGCTGGAATTTTTCCCGCGTATAGGCTTTGACGGTCGGCAAATCAAGACGCCGGCCGGATAACAGGAGCAGGGCGCAACCTTCGGAGGGCCTCCATTCGGCCGGAATGGCAATCCGGTTTTTGGGGTCCAGCTTGTGCGTGTATGCACCAAAAAGGTTGTCTGATACACTGCTCATCGCATGCAAGTACACTACGTAGTGACTTCAATACACTTTAATGCACCTGAAATGTCAACCCCGTACTGGAAAAAAGTATTTTTTCATGTGCCCATGTCATAAAAAAAGCATGGATACGTTCTTGCTCCCTTCCGGGGGCGGTATTATATTCCGCGCATGATGCAGTTTTGCGTGTTGGGCAGCGGCAGCGGGGGAAATGCCACCATTGTCAGGGCGGGGGAAACCGTCCTGCTGGTGGATGCCGGGTTCAGCGCCGCCAGGCTGCGGGATAAGATGAAGTCCGCCGGAGTGGAGCCGGATGAGCTGGACGCCATTCTGCTTACCCACGAACACGCGGACCACATGAAAGGCGTGCACCAGTTCACCAGAAAGCATGCCGTGCGTGTTTACGCCACACGCCATACGGCCATGTGCGTCCAGGAAAAAGCGCCGGAGGCTCCCTGGGCCTATTTTGAAAAGGGGCAGTCTTTCAGAATAGGGGATATCGTCATTACTCCCTTCCCCACTTACCATGACGCCGTGGACCCGGTGGGATTCAAATTTGAAACGGAGCGGTCCAGCCTGGGTTTCATTTCCGATACGGGGCAGGCTCCCGGCTGCATAGCGGAATACCTTGCCATGGTGGACAGCCTGGTGGTGGAATCAAACTATGATCCGGACATGCTGGCGGCCACTCCCAGGAGACCTTGGCCGCTGAAGCAGCGCATCGCCTCTGCGCACGGGCATCTGTCCAATGAGCAGGCGTGCGACCTGCTGAGGCGGATTGCCCATGGAGCCCTGAAAAACGTGGTGCTGGCCCACCTGAGCGCAGAAAGCAATTCTCCGGCATTGGCAGAAAGCCTGATGCGTGATACCCTGCATGACATGGGGCTGGCTTCCACCTCCCTGTTCTGCGCCAGCCAGGACTCCTGCCTGCCGTGGATACGGGTCTGCTGAATATGCCTTTTTTCCTGTTCTTCCCGCCATGTTCCTCTCCACCTGTGAAATCATGAGCACGATTATTGGAGCCCTGGCGGGTTCCATCGCTTCCTCGCGGGTGAAAATGGATTTGTTCGGCGTGATTGTCTGCGGTACCCTGGCTGCGTTGGGCGGCGGAACCGTGCGCGATATCCTGCTGGACATACCGGTGTACTGGACGCTCCCCTCCGGGGAAATTTTTGTTCTGGCCTCCGTCGTCACCAGTCTGGCAACCTTTTATGTGGCCCAGAAATATCCGCCTCCCATGGGCACTATCCGCGTGGCGGATGCTATCGTTCTGGCCCTTTTCGGCATGATCGGCACGGAAAAATCCTATCTCCACGGCTATACGCCCACTGTTTCCGTGATGATGGGCATTTGTACCGGCGTGGCGGGCGGCCTGCTGCGCGACGTGCTTACCGGCAACGTTCCCTACGTGTTCCGTCCCGGAGAACTATACGCCACCGCGGCCCTGCTGGGAGGCGTGGCGTACGCGGTGCTTTACTATGCCGGAATTGATTCTTCCACCTGCTTCGTGACGGGCTTCATGGTCACGCTTTCCGTACGCCTGGCGGCCATCCGCTGGAACTGGAACCTGCCTTCCTACATTCCGTTATTCACCTCGGATACCGATTCGCCTCCTGAAGAACCGGAAACTTGACAGGAGGGAATGTTTTCGTGAAGCCTTAAGAGCGTCGGCGCCTGCGGCGGCAAAAGGCAGTTCCCGCCGCGAGGGTGGTGAGAACTGCCGTGGAAGGTTCCGGAACATTATAAAAGGGCAGCATCAGGGCGTCGTATGCGTTGATTCGAGGGCCGTTCTCGCTCCCCAAGTGCAGGGTTCCATCCGTTTCATGATAATAAACGTCCCGTTTTTCCAGACCTTGTCCGTTGTCGGAGTCTGTGACGTACAGGGATTTGGCCATGCCGGTAGTGTCGTCAACCTCAATTCCCCAGCAGGTAATGGCATGACCCGGACCTGATGCAGGAGCAATGGAAAGTCCCACTACGCCGCCATTCTGGAAAAATGAGACGAGGTCTGTACCGAACTGGAGGGGAAAGTCGCTTTGCGTGAAGTATTTGCTGCTGATGAAAGGGCAGTCGCCTTCCCAGGTGGAAGAGGACAATCCCAGAGATGTAATGTATCCCTCCCAGTATCGGCCAGTATTCTGCGGTTCAGTGATGGTTTCCTTAAAATCGTATAAATAATTGTTGGGATTGAGAGGTTTCCCTCCCAGGTACCACCGCAGGCCTATTTCTATGCCTTTCCCGGTATTGGCCCAATTATTGCAAAACACATCGTAAATTTCCGTTCTTCCGCTTTCATTCTGGCCGTTGGGAACGAAAGCCGGAATGCCGGAGGAATTATTCTGCCACCATTGCAGCATATTGCTGGCTGTGGCCGCCCAGCATAAATCGGAATCTCCGTTCCAGTATTTTTTGGTATTTATGAACCCCGAATCTTCGGAAACATTATGGGCAAAATAAATGGCGGCTTGAACAGGAACCAGAGCGAAAAGGAAAAAGAGAGAAAGGGTGCGCAACATAAAACATGATATCGATAGCGAATTAACAAGCCGGAATCAATGAAAATATCTGCAAATAAATTTTTTGGATGCTTGCTATCCTTCCACAGAATGAAGAGAAAAGAAGATTCCGGAGTCAGAAAAACCTGGTGATGGAAGCTTCTTCTCATTTCCCGATGTAGCATATTTGCATCACTGATTATTAGTGACAATTCATTTTAATCGGTACAACCTTTGTTTTTACAAGTACACAGAATGTAGGGATAAATGCAAATCGTTGTATTTAATTGTTTTGCATATACGTGTTGTACCGCCTTCTTTCAACCCTTTTGTGGAAAATGTCCGCTATCAGATACAACGTATTGGATGGTAGGGCATTTTCGCATGATGTTACAAAACGCTTGTTGAATACAAAGATAGTTGTTTTCTTAGTATTTTTTTGTGATTTTCGGTGAGATTTTTATGCTCTGAATATTTGAGATGTTTGATTCGCTTGGAAAAGTGTAGATGTTTTATCACTTATGTATTTATATGCATATGCGCTAAATCTTGAAACTTTACGTTTTTAGCACACCTTGTATCTTAATGATTATAAATCAGTCATCTATTTTATCGTTCTATATCTTTCTTTGAATGATATACTTGGTTTGTTTTCTCCGAATAGGATGTGATAATACCTTTCTGAATAAGGATATTCATGAATACACTATTTAATGAATTTCTTTTTATCTTAGGTGATTTCTTAGGATTGGCTATTTCATCATAAGGATTGCCTAACGATATTAAGAATGTTTTTATTGTGTCGTTATCAATACTATTGTGTATTTGTAAGAATAGTTTTATTCTATCAGTAACAGGAAGTCCTACTCTATGAATTAACTGAATTTGTAAAGATTCGCGTATATAGTATTTATTCGAATTTTTCAGTACATTCTCTAATACAAATTTTGAATTACAAATGCTTCCTATAATAACATCTTCATCAACTGCATTTACAAAACGGAATTTCATTTCAATGCTAAGTTGAGATGAAGTGATAATTTTCTCCATATCCGAAGTATCAACTTTTAATTGATCCAATACCTCTATGAATTTGTCAGGAGCTTTTGCGATTAGTTGAACATTTAGACCTTTGTAATTTTGGCGTAAAAAATCATAACCAGCAACAACTTTATTAATCTTATTACTCTCGATTAAGAGTTTCATTCTTTCATGAGATATTGAACTTGAATCAAAACTATTGTAGCACCATGGAATAGATGATAAGAACAGTTTGTATGACTCATCATTAATACTCTTTTCGTGAATCAACGCTTTGCATAATTTACTATATATACCAACTCCGTTTTCATTAGCTGTAGTTGTCATTCTGTTTTTGGATAATACAATAGCATTATTCTCTTGATTTAAAAAGGTAATAACAGACGATGATAATGAATCTTCATCATTCGCAAACATCGTTTGAACATTCTCCCAGGTTGGCCTTACTTTTGAATACTGGAATAATAAATGAGCTTCATCCAAGCCAGTAATAGTGGATATATCATCCACGATAGTTTCTATCTGTTGAATGAGTTTATCCTTAAGCTTAATGTTTAATTTGGAATTGTTTAGTAGAATAGTGTATTCTTCTAGTTCCTCTCTGGTATTACCTTTCAATTCAAGTAATATCTTTTCTACATAGGTATTAATTTCTTCCTCGATATATTCCACAATATTATTCAAACCAGAGTTTTTAAGATAGGAGTAGTTTTTACTATTGAAACTTTCTTGATCAAATTTATCTTTTGGAATAATAATTTTGAGCATCTCTATGTTAATCTCATAATAACTATTCTGCATCAAAAATGTTAAGTCTTGTGCTGGAGAATTTGGACTGATATTTTTGAACACAACACCTAACTTTTCTACCAACTTTTGTTTTTTCTTATTATCTACATGTATAATAAAGAAATCACGATAGTTTTTTATATAAGTATCGTTTTCGTCAAAAATATTGTAAAGGTCATTAATGTTTGCATATTTCAAAATCAATAAGAAATACTGCTCTTTTCTTTCATCGGTGTAACTAGGTTCCTGTCGTATATATCTCCAGATATTATTCCAATATGAACATAATTGATTGACAAACATGCTTTTGTGTTTGCTTTTATCAATATATTCATTTATGAATTTGATAGTTGTCTCGTGCTCATTTGCAAGTTGTTTGAATAATGTATCTGTTTTATCTGTATATTGACTTATAATGAGCGCATCAACAAGATCAAAGTTCAAGATACATTCTTTCTCAAATGTATATAGATTTATGCGCTTGAGCAGTTCTTCTTTTTTATTCAGGGTATAGTCGAACTGAGGTGACAATTCTCTCTTTACATTTATCAAGAATTGATAATCTGTTTTTGAAAGAGCACCTTCATGAAAAACTGAAATGTAGTCTAAATAATTCTCATTGATATAACCATTTCGCAATAGAATATCAATCAACTCCTTCTTCTTATCATCAGTACAATTTATTTTTATTTTGCCTTCTGATAGTATTTCTCTTAAGCTACTCTTTTTGATTCGTCCTATTTGTTTTTGTAGGTTTGTAATAGCTATTCTGAGATTATTATTCTTATTTGCCTGTTTATCAGCGATTATTTTTTCTCGTTGGTCGTAAGTGTAATTGGGATTGACTTGTTTCTCTATTTCATTGAATTTAAATGAATAAGAATTAGAATTTCGTTGGTTATAATAATTTAAATAATAGTAATCAAGATTACCATCTTTTATTTTGCAAAATGTGTCATCATCAGTAAAGTATTCCATACTTACCATTTCATCGTTATCTTTTAATCCTGCTAGGCCTTGGCATTCCTCAAGAATTTTTTCACAGACTTTAGATACATAAAGAGTGCGTAAATCTTTTATATCAAAAATAGAAGCTTCTTCAGATAGTCGTAATCTCTCTTTTATTGATTCAATTTGTTTGTTAATTTGATTAATAGCATTTTCGATATATTTGTTCTTGCTGTTGATCGTTTCAAAGAGTTCTCCTTTGTTTTCACTCAAATTAGTGAAGTCTTTTGGAAATAGATTCTTATATACAATGATAGCAAGCAACTTGTTTATATCAAGCTGCTGATTGACTTTTGTAGCATATATATGAAACTCGTTCATTATATTGTACAGAAGTCGCATATCGTCCACAAACAGTGATAAGTCATCTATCAAATCATTATCTATTTTGATAGATTTTCCTTTCAACATCTTTTTCAGCCTGTCTCCAGAGTTTGAGAAGTTGACAATAGGAATGACTGGAAGCATATAATCAAAGAATTTGGCTCTATCCTTATCCAGAAACATATCGTCTTTTATAGCGTATATGAAGACAATATCTTGTTTGACTTTCTTTGAATTGTTGATAAGGAGATTAATCTCGCGAAGCTTTGTGAATACTTCTGAATTTCCAAAACGGTCTAAGTCCTCGATGATAATGACATTGTAGTTTGTTGCTTCAAAGAAATAAATAATCTCATCAATGTAGTTATTTAGAATAGACTTACTGATATTTTTATCTATTTCTATCTCAGTTCCTTTTAGATTCAATTTTTTAATAGAAAGACCTATTATCGAACGTGAAGATTTATAGAAAAAAACAAACAATATTACTAAACTAACAGTCAGTGCAATATATTTGGCAATATTGCTTGCAAAGATAGATTCTTCCAAATTAAAAAAATAATCCATCTCATTCGGTAGGATAAGGACAATGAGAGAAAAAATAAAAATCATGGAAACTATTGTTTGTAAAAATAATTTCCATGACTTTAGACTTTGTATCTTCTTTAATCTTGAATCAGGGATTTTAGAATTTGTTTCACGATAAAATAGTTGCTGTAGTAGACTTAATTCTATTAGTCGCTGAGTGTCATTATCGCAAGTATGGTGATTGCTATTTTCTTGGCCATTACTTTTCTTTGGTACCTCGAAAGTTGCCAATGAGATATTAAGGAAATGATTCTTATGAAATGACCATTTCTTATGTTCTTCTCGCTTTATGAACGTTTGGAGAATACTACTTTTACCAGAACCATAAGGACCTGATATTGCGATATTCTTTATCTGTTTTTTATTAGACAAAGCCCACGACAGAGCATCTAAGTAAACATCACAATCTTCCGCACTATCTGTTGGAGATAATGGAATATAAGGTAACTGAATATCTTCTTTTTTATTCTCAAATAACTGTTTTCCTATGATTTGTTTACACTTATCTATTATTCGTTTCATCATCTCTAGATACTCATTGTAGATTTTCTATTCGAAAAAAAGTTCTTAGACTATAGTTAATTTATATTTTTGTTTGTAACTTTGGAATTTGTTATGGGATGATCATTTTAATAACTCGCAGCTTGCGATATCTTATTTAAATACTCATTTCTTACGATAGATGCAAGTTTGCCTATTGATTTTGATTCAATCAAAAGTTGCAGTACGAGTTGGAAAATATTGTTATTATTCATTCTATGTCGCTAATTAAAACTGTATTATGCAAATGAATTTAAATATTCTCAAACGATTTTTATATTTCTAATTTTAGGTTATTTTAAAAATCCGAAAGATACTCATTGTCTTGAATCAAGCGAAATCTACTGTATTCAGCGTATGCTTTTTCTTGTGCTTGTTTAGCGAAAATAGTACCAGCATTATTCAATATATCATATGAGGTCAGGAAATCATCCAGTTGCTTTTTCCAGTTTACCACCGTAGTAATAATCTGCCGTTCTGTACGAAGTTCTGTCAAATCAAAAGCAATAGCAGATAGAAGATTCAAGGCTGAGACTTCTTTGTCGGATAAATAACTCTTAGCAACTACTGTATCTGACTCTTCCCATATTTTGATTTCTTCGGTTTGAAATCACAGAAACTTTACAGAATTTAAGATTATGTTTCTCTACTACTATGCGAATCTCAGGTACTCCTACTTTCCGATGCAGAAGGAGGAAAAAATGGCGCCCAGCACGTCTTCCGTGTCCACGGCTCCGGTGATTTCTCCCAGGTGCGTCAGGGCCTCCCTCAGTTCTAGGGCTGTGAATTCCGGACTTTCCTGGCGGGAAATGGATTCCACTGCCAGCCGGACATGCTCCCGGCAGAGGCCCAGTTCATGCTGGTGGCGGGCATTGATGGCTACCAGGGAGCTGCCCGTTTCTCCGGGCAGGGAGGAGGCAAAGGCCTGGACAATGGCTTCCTCCAATTCCTTTCTTCCTTCCCCGGTGGCGCAGGAAAACCGGATGCCGGGCACGGCCTTCCAGTCCGGATGGACTCCCAGGTCGCACTTGTTCAGAATAAGCAGCCGGGGCGCGGTGAGGGCAGGGGCGGTGAAGTCTTTTACCCGGGGTATGGAGGCATCCGCCACTTCCAGAACCAGATCCGCGGTTTCAAGCGCCCTGTTGGTGCGGGTAATGCCAGCCTGTTCAATGACGTCGGAAGATTCTCGCATGCCTGCCGTATCAATCAGCCGCAGGGCCAGCCCGGCCAGCTGGATGGATTCCTCCACCGTGTCCCGCGTGGTTCCGGCAATATTGCTGACAATGGCCCGGTCATATCCCAGCAGGGTATTCAGCAGGCTGGATTTACCCACATTGGGAGGTCCGGCGATCGCCGTGCGGATGCCTTCCCGCAGCAGGCGTCCGCCTTCGGCAGTTTTAAGGAGGGAGGAAAGCTTTTCCTCCATGCTCCGGAGGCGCGCCAACAGATCGGAGGCGGTGTCCGGGGAGATGTCTTCATCCGGAAAATCAATATAGGCCTCAATGTGGGCCAGCACATGAACCAGGTTGTCTTTCAGTTCGTCCACCTGGGCGCCGACGCCTCCGTCCAGCTGGGTTTGCGCGGCTTTCAGAGCCAGGTCGCTTCCAGCGGAAATCACATCCATCACGGCTTCCGCCTGGGTCAGGTCCATGCGCCCGTTCAGGAAGGCCCTTTTTGTGAACTCTCCCGGTTCCGCTGGGGAGGCCCCGCATTGGTAGAGGCGTTTCAGCAGGCGGTCCGTCACCAGCATGCCGCCATGGCAGGAAATTTCCGCGGTATCTTCCCCCGTATAGCTGGCCGGGGCGGGGAACCAGGTGACAAGCGCCTGGTCAATGACGGCTCCTTCCGCGTCCCGGATGCAGACCAGCGTCGCCCTGCGCGGCCGGAGGCGTTCCGTGAAAGCCGCGGGGGTGCATTGTTTCAGGATGTCCATGCAGCCGGGGCCGCTCATGCGGATGACGGCGATGGCCCCCTGTCCTGCGGCGGTGGCCTGTGCGGCTATGGTGCGTTCCGGGTCAGTCATGGTTCTATGGATTCAAAAAAGCCGCCCCCGAGCAACTTGCCTCCGTCGTAAAAGGCGCAGACCTGTCCCACGGCCAGGGCCCGGAGGGGCGTGTCAAAGTTCAGGAGCACCTTTCCTTCTTCCAGATATTCGCAGGAGGCCCATTCCGCCTTGGCCCGGTAGCGGGGTTGGGCCATGACGCGGGCCGGCAGGGGAGTGTGCGTATTGGAAATGCCGCCGACCACGGCGCGGGACGCGTACAATCCCCGCGTGGACGCATCTTCATATCCCAGAATCAGGCGGTTGCGCTGGACATCCTTTCCCACCACCACATAGGCGACTCCCTCCCGCGGGGAGGCGACTCCGTGGCCTTTCCTCTGGCCCATGGTGAACAGATGCAGGCCGTTGTGCGTGCCGAGCATCCGGCCTTCCGTGTCCACGATTTTGCCGGGCTTGTCCGGCAGGTAGTGGCGCAGGAAATCGCTCATCTTTACCTGGCCGATGAAACAGATGCCCTGGCTGTCTTTCTTGCGTGCCGTGGGGATGCCGTATTTTTCCGCAAGAACGCGCACTTCCGGTTTCAGCAGATCCCCAAGGGGAAAGACGGCGCGGGCTATCTGGTCCGGGCGCATCAGGGACAGGAAGTAGGACTGGTCCTTGTTCGGGTCCCGCCCGCGCAGGATGAAAGCCCCTTGCGGCGTGTCCATCCTGCGGGCGTAATGGCCGGTGGCGACGCAGTCAAATCCCTGTTCCAGGGCATAATCCAAGAAGACGCCGAACTTCATTTCCCGGTTGCACAATACGTCCGGGTTGGGCGTATATCCGGCGCGGTAGCCTTCAATCAGATAATTCACGATGCGGGCGCGGTATTCGTCCACCAGGTCGATGACCCGGAATTCAATACCTGTTGTTTTGGCGACGGCCAGCGCGTCCTGAATGTCCTGTTCCCACGGGCATTCGCCGGGAATGCCTTCGTCATTCACCCAGTTTTTCATGTAGGCCCCCACTACGTCATGACCCTGCTCCACGAGCAGAGCCGCTGCCACGGAGCTATCCACTCCGCCTGATAAGCCTACAAGGATGCGTGCCACGATGCTGGAAAAAATATGGGGTGATAGGGCGGACCGCTTTGAGAAAGGCTTTGCCGCCTGCCCCTGTAAACCAAAGATGTTTCCGTAAGCCAAGACAAAAAGCGTGGAAATGGGGCATCCGGTCCCTGATGCGGAATATGATTCGGTCGATCCGGGAGGCTTTTGATTTTTAATCACATTCCCTGAAATCGAATTTGGAATTCGCTATGACAGGTTCATTCGCGCGCTGATGAATCATGGGAGGAACGATGGATTCGTCCCCCTGCCATTCACCGGTTGCGATAGTTACAACCCCATCAGAATCATGTTCTCCATATCCTGGTTCCCGTTCTATTCACGAAGCAGTTCATCATTCCCCTTACATGCAGAAACCGTTCTTCAGCATTATTATCCCGGCTTATAATCTGGAGAATTATATTGCTGCCGCCCTTTAGTCAGTACTGGTTCAAACATTTCAGGATTTTGAGATCATCATCGTGGATGACGGTTCTTCCGATGAGACCGTTTCCATCATCCAATCTTTTCATGACCCCAGAATCCGCCTGGTTTCCCAAGTTAACGGCGGCGTGTCGCGGGCGCGAAACGCAGGGATGAAGAAGGCCGTGGGGGCTTACATCGCTTTCATGGACGGAGACGATTACTGGTATCCCGAGCATCTGGAGCTGGCAGCCGATTTTTTCAACCGTCATCCGGAGATATTGGCCTATGCCAACCGCTACATGAGGGATGAACTGGCGGCCATCCCGCCGCGCCCTCCATCTTATCCCGAATCTATCCGGAGGCTGGGGATACGGGGAGTGCTTTTCATGAATTCCAGCAGTGTAATCCTGAATTCGTTTCTTGCGTCCCGGCTTCCCCCCCTGGGAAGAAGCGATGCCCTATGGGGAAGACGGCCTGTACTGGACACGGTGCATGCGGGGGACAGGCCTGATCGGGCTGGGAGGCTCCGTCACCTCCATTTACAGGCAGAGAGCTTCTTCCGCCATGCATAATGAGCATTACCAGCATATCTCCCTCCACTCGCTCATTGCGCCTCTGCTGAATGAGCTTGAAGCCATGAAAAATCCCAAATGGCAATTTGCCGTTCATTATCTGGTCATCAGGGAATTGCATCCCAAAAGACTGTTATCGCTCAACGTAGAGGAACGGATTTCCCTGACGGGCAGAATCAGGAAAATCATGCACCCATGCCTGAACCGGCCGTTTTTGGACTCCTATATGAAAGCGTGTTCCGCAAGAGCAGGCATGGAACAATCATTTTCCGCTCTCATGGACAGAACCATGTTCTCCTGCAAATGGCTGGACCGCCTGGAAAGGATGGGACGCTTCCTGTTTTTCCGGTTGCAAACCAATAACGGAACAGAGAGCAAACACCAAGATCCAGTCCGTTCACGATCATGAATATCGTATATGCTACAGACGATAACGGCGCGCTGGGAACGGGCGTGAGCATTGTGTCCCTCATGGAGAATTTGCCGCTCGGCGTTCATGCCGATATTTACATCATGACTGACGGGTTAAGCGGGGATAATACGGCCCGTTTCCATTCCCTGCAACAGGATACAATCTCCATTTGCACTTCATTGACATGAAGGATAAATATACGGATTTCCCCGTCGGTTCCAAATGGTCGGCGGCGACGTATTACCGTCTTGGCCTCGCAGGGGAACTTCCCGCCACGGTAGAACGCGCCCTTTACGTGGATATTGATACCATTTTCAACAGGGACATAAGCCCCATGTATGAATCCGAATTCGGAGATTGCCTCATTGCCGGCGTTTTCACCACGGAAGATTTATCCGAGGAATCTTTTTCACGCTGGAAGAGAGAAATGAATCTGGACCGGGACTCCATTTACATCAATGCCGGCGTCATTCTTTACCATATCGGAAGAATACGCGAAGAACGTTTTGAATCCCAGGTTTTATCCTGGGCGAAAAACAATATTCACCGCCTTTCCTGGCAGGATCAGGATATTTTGAATGTATGCTATCAGCAGCGTATCCTGTTGCTTCACCCCATGTGGAACATTTGCGACGGGGCTATCTGGTCCATTCGTTGGGAAGGCGTGAAAAGCTTCAGAAATAATCCCCTGAAGCCGGCAGACCTGCTGGAAGCCGCCAGGCGGCCGGGCATTATCCACTACTGGGGCCATCCCAAACCCTGGCATCCCAACAGTATTCGCCAGGATTACGGATTGTTCTACAAGTATTGGAAGAAATCTCCGTGGAAAGATGACATCAGGGATTTCCGGAAGCAAAACGATCCCGGCCGGATGTTCATCTCCAAAATGAGATGCCTCCTGGGAAAGGGTAAACGGCTTTTACAGGGCAAGCATCAATAGAAATACGGAGGGAGGGCTTTATATTTTCCTGATGCCCAGCCTATTTACTGCGTCGCCTTTTATGGGGAAATGCCAGAGCCGGCTATTTTTTAACAAGCCGACTTAACTCCCCTCCGGAATTTTCCCGAATCCGGGAGAAACCGTCCGCATATGCCTTCAGGAACGCCTCAACGTTTTATGCCTGATGATTTTTCCGGAGTTTTATCAATAGTAAAAAAATCATTCATTTATGAAAGTTGATACCATTAAGGGAAGTTCCTATGTCATGACCTGTACAAAAGCTTGTACTGTAAGCGCCATTTTCAATTCCGGAGAGACGTCCATGCTTATTCTGGAAGCAGGGGAAAAAGGGCAATACGGTTTTGCGGCCCCGACGGACGCCATAGAAGTATCCGATGAAGACGCTTTGATCACCCAGGTTTTCAAAACAGCCGTTCCAGGGCTGCCGGGCCAGAACGGCATCAGGCAAGGAGAAAATGCCGAATTAAAAAATCTGACGGCTGAGTCCGGGACTTTTGCAGGGGCCGTCAACGCCAACGGAGGCATCAATATCCCGCTGACCGTGGGGGCGGCAACGGATACGTCAGCGGTCAACCGCCTGTACGCCGCCGGGCCGCCTGATCTCCCCCGCGGGGTTGGCTGCCGTGACGGACGCTTTTTCCGTCAGGTGTTATCCGCTCCCGGCGAATTGCTCGTCTTCCAACGGGACGGTTTTCAAAACAGACAAGGAACCCAATTCCCTTTATTTCAATGTTCCTCCCAAGTCCGCCTTTACCGTGAAGTGCGGCCTTGTGACCAACGCGAGGCCCATGCACAATTATTCCAGCATCCGGGGGTGGGTGGCCCCGCTGCGCCTGCCGTCTGTCAGCGCTAAATTCACGACCAGGTTCGGCCAGATGAAAACGGTCGTGCGCATGGGAAGGGACAGGGACGCATTTACGCTGGTGCCGGATCAGGCGGCGGGCGGCTACAGGATTGGGGAGATTATCGATATTACGTTTGATCATGTCCGGGACGCGGACGCGGGAGGGTATCATATTCGTGTCCGGGAGATTTATTATTCCAATGCCGAGCAGAAATGGAAGATGAAGACGACGCAGGCCCTCGCGCCGGAGACGTCTTCCAATAACGGTTATCCCGTCTGCGTGTACGCGGTGGTTTACGAGCAATACCAGGACGGAGGATATGATACCGAAGACAGGGGAGCGTTGTGGCTGCTGCATGGCGGGAATTCCACCCGCGGCTGCGTCAAGATCGCCACGGTGAGGGGAGTCCATTGCTTTGAGAATATTTATCCCTTTTCCGGATATTATCTTGATATGGAGAATGCCAACAGCTGGGCGTTGGCCGGAGCGTTCCTTCCGGCGACGATGCACTTGCATTGCAATAATGTCAATCCGGCGTATTACGGGTTTTCCTCCATGGAGAGCAATATCATTGTCTCCGAGGCGGTGGAGGATTTTGTTGACCCGGAAGCCGAAACGACTACTGAAGATTGAGCATAAATGACGCAGCGTCCCCATTCCCGATGCCCGGCAACACCTCTGCGTCCCTATTCAGTTTTTTTCCGCCACGGCAACCGGGTTCCCGCCATCTCCAGCGCACGGCGCACCATTCCGCGCATGCCCTGCGTACCGCAATACATTAAAAGAACCGTCACTCCGCCATAAGAAACGGCCATGAGGAAGGCGCATAAAAACCAGGAAAAGAAAGACGCGGAAGGCTGCAGGGGAACGAATTTCCAGATCCAGCCCATGAACACGGCCGAAATCGAAACCAGCGCCAGCTGGTAACCGAATTGGAACCAGTAACTCATCACATTTTTTCTGAATCCCCAGTTATACAGCATGAAAGGCTTCCATATGCCCACAATAAGTATCAGGCTGGAGATGCCCCCCAGCAAAACGCCGGGCAATCCCCATAAGTAACCTCCTATGATCGCCACGGAAATGTTGATCACGCTTTCCGCAAGAGGAGCCCATACATCCCAGAACAAACCGTAACCGTATAAAAACTGATCCACAACCCCCCGCGTAATGGTGATGAACAGCCTGATAACGAGCAGCAGCATGATTTCCCGGGGAAGGATATATTCCGCCCCCAGCCAAAGCGTGATGAATGGCTCCAAAAGCTGGTAAAAGGGGAAACATACCGTCCCGGCAATCAGCATGCGCAGGGAAAACAATTCACTGAACACCTTGCGGATTTTTCCCGCATTTCCCTCCGCAATCAAGTTGCCCACACCGGCTTCCGTACTGCCGAGCATATTATTGACCAGAAGGTGCAGTTTCTCCACAACGGTGGAATAGTTGCCGAAATAGGCCGCCATCTGGAGGGAAACAAAGGCATATACCAGGAACGGCGTCATCTGGAACTGGAAAAAGCTTCCCAGCCGATGCATAAACAACTGCTTGGTGTATTTAGTGACTTCAGGATATTTTTTGAACAGCTCCTTCCCCAGGGCCACATTGCTCTTCAGCCAGGGATAGACCTGATTGATCTTCCAATTCAGGATGAAGGAATAAATAATGCCGAAGAACAGCTCTATCCCTATCCATAAATAATAGCTTCCCGTATACCATGCAGACAGCATCTGGCATATGATTTTGATGATGGATGCCGTCTGGAAATAAAACGCCACTACGTAATTCCTCTGGTCCGCTCCCAAAAGGGTCTGCCTGTAGTTGGCAAAATACCCGATCAGGGAAGAGGCCAGAAAGGAATAATAAGCAAAATAGATGATTCCATAGGAAAAACCTGTGGAAGGGAAAATAACCGGCAGGAAACAGGAAAGCGCTACTCCAGCCGCAATGATTATCCGCCCTATCCACCGGTACATGTATCCCAGCACGGAGATAATTTCATTAATCCTGGTTTCATCATGTTCAAAAATCGGCTTGTAAAGCACATACCCGATAGCCGTGCTTATGCCAAGTTCCGCCAAATTGAGGAAATTCAGCAGACTCATTAACGTTCCCGTCAAACCGACAAAATCAGCACCTAGGCAATTCAAGAATATCTTCCTTGAAAAAAAGGAAATGAGAAGAATCAAAACATAAAAAATGAGATTGACCCTGGCGTTCAACAGGCTTTTCTTTACGCGGGATTCTTCCATGTTATTTATTCCATCAACCTTATCCTTTCCCGGGAGAAGTTAAAAATATCTGTTTTATTAATAACCGGATTATTTATTCAACCGGCAATATACCAACGGCATATTGCGGCCATACGGGTACGGAAAGCGGTGCCAATCTAGCACAACATCCTGCCGCATCAATATCTTTTTACGAATCCTCAGCCAACAGGCCCTCACAGGGGATAGAAACCGGGCAGAATCGCCTGTTCCCATGACGCCTTCTTATCCGCTCATCGGTTAAAAAACAAATTCCTCATTTTTACAGGTTCCATGGACCGGAACAGTTCCATAAAGTGTCCTTGTTTTATTTCTTCTTTTCATCTACATTACCGCCCGTGAGCAAGGGCAGGATTCTCATCGTTACATATGTTTTTCCTCCGGAGGAAGAAGGCGTAGGCATGGCTGCCTATGAAATGGCCTGCAGCCTGAGCTCTCTGAACTGGGATATCCACGTCCTCACCCGCCCGCTGGATTCACCGGAGGAGCCTTTCCGCTCCCGCCCATACAGCCCTCTCACAACCCTGCCGGACACCCTGACGAAGGACAGCGCCCGTTTAAGAGAATACCTGAACGGGTTTTTGAAAGATTTCCGGCCGGATGTTATCATTTACCACTCCTGGGCGGACTGGTGCCGGGAAGAATTGCTGGACGCGGCGCGGGATTCAGGCATTCCGTTTTTCCTCCGCTCCCATGGAACAGCTACCAACTTCCGCTCTTTTTTCCGCCTTAACCATCCTCCTTTTTTCGGCTTGAAAAAATGGCTCTGCTCCTTTTTTCAAATACGCAGGGATATCTTCAACGTGTGCTGGAAATCACCGTTAAACCGTCTCGTTTTTCTCGACCCTTACGGAACACTTTTCAAGAGCTTTGATTATTACTGCGCATCCAGACGCAAACTTGCCCATTACTCCTGCATTCCCAACACATTCCCGGCTCTGAAAAGAACCGCTCCTTTTTTCCGGGAAAAATACGGACTTTCCTCCGCCCCCGTTTTCACCTGCCCCGCCAGCGCCAGCATGAGGAAACGGCAGCTTCTCTTCATCCGCCATGTGAAACGCACCCATCTTCAGCAGATCACGTTTCTTTTTCTCATTCCCCAGCGCAATTCCTATGCGGAACAAATGGAACAGGCTATCGGGGATGACCCCAGATTCAGGATTCTCTACAGGCTCCCGCGTCCGGAGGTAGAAGCCGCCATTACGGAAAGCAATGCCGTTTTTCTTTACTCCTTCCAGGAACAGCAGCCCCTCTCCATTCTGGAGGCGATGTCATGCGGCGTTCCCTGGTTCGCTCCGGATGCAGGAGCCCTTTCCACCCTGGAAGGGGGAATCGTCCTGAAAAACGCATCCCCCTCCGCGCTGGAAAAAGCTGTGGAATCGCTGACGGACGAAACAACACGGGAAATACTGGGACGTAAGGGCCTCCCGCAATGGGAAGCCCGTTACGCCCCCGACGCAGTAGACAGGAAGTGGGAGGAACTGCTTTTTTCCTCCACCCGTCCGGAAAAAAGTCTCCGTTCGCGTCCTCCATCGTTCCGGACCATTTATCCACCTGCTAACCCCTTGCCCCTTTTTCCCAATCCATGACGCCCAAACGCCCCCGTCCCGTATTAGCCATAGCAGCGGATCTCCCTCTGGGCCGGCTGCTGACGTCTTTCCGCAACAAGGACCGGCGTGCGATTCCCTGGATTTTTTCCCTTTTCCATGCCCTGGAATCTCAGGAAGATTTTGACATCCACTGGATTACTCTCAGCAAAGCCGTTTCTGCCCCGGAAACCATCCGGATGCGCAACCAGACCATCCACATCCTTCCCCTGGGCAGCATGGGCAGGAATATCCTGACGGCCCATTTCCTGACCGTCCGGAGAATACGCAAGACCCTGAACGATATCCAGCCGGACCTCCTGCACGTATGGGGCGTGGAGCAGGCTTACGCTCTGGCGGGGGTTGCTTTCCGGGGAAAAAAGCTCCTTTCCTACCAAGGAGCCCTCACCGCCTACTGCCAGCGCGCTCCGCAGGCCTTCCTCCTCCATATGCAGGCCCTTTGGGAACGCATGGCCGTCAAACATTATGATCTTATCACGTGCGAATCCCCCTGGGCATGCGACCGCGTTGCGGAAATTGCCCCCCAGGCCCGCCTGTCCTGCATGGAATACGGCGTGGAACCTTCCTTTTACCATCTTGACAGAAGCCCGTCTCCAGAACCTTCCTGCCTCTTTGCCGGAACCATTTACGAACTGAAGGGCATCTCCTATCTGGTGGAGGCCTTCACGCACCCGTCCCTCTCCCATGTCCAGCTGTTCGTGGCGGGCAACGGAGCCCTCAGGGAAAGGCTGGAAGCCCGGTCCACCCCCAACATCTACTGGCTGGGCAGCATTTCCCGCGAAGAACTCCAGCAGCGCCTCTCCACGGCGTGGTTCCTGGTGCATCCCACCCTGGGGGATTGCTGCCCCAACATCGTGAAGGAGGCAAGAGTCATGGGCCTTCCGGTAATCACCACGGAAGAAGGCGGGCAGACTCAATATGTCCAGGACGGCGTATCCGGCTATATTGTCCCGGTCCGCAACAGCGCCGCCATCAGAGAGGCCGCGCAGAAACTTTCCGTCAGCCTGGATAAAGCCATGTCCATGGGAATGGAGCGGCATCAGGAATGCCGCCGCCTGCTGGACGTAAAGCAGACAGTAACCGGGTGCCTGTCACGTTATCATACCATGCTGTATCCACGCTGATGAAATTATTCCTTATCCATCTGCTTTCCGGGATAGGCCGCCTGCTGCTCAGGCTCAGGGGGGTGCGCACCGGAACAGGCATCATTCTTTCCGGATTTCCCCTCATTAAAAAATTCCCGGGAGCGTCCATCACCATCGGCAACGGAGTCACCATCCACTCCCTGACCCGGATGAATCCGGTACTTTCCCATCACACCTGCCTGTCCGCCCTTTCCAATCAGGCAAGCATCACTCTGGAGGACGGCTGCGGCATCAGCGGAGCCACCCTGGTCTGCGTCAACGGCATCCGCATCGGCCGCCACACGCTGATAGGAGCAGACGCGCTGATTCTGGACAACGACATGCACTATCCCCGGAGCGGCGCCAGGTGGGGATCAACCCTGGGGAAACCCGAACAGGGACAACCCATTTCCATCGGGGAAGGATGCTTCATCGGCGCCAGGGCCACCATCTTGAAAGGAGTCCCCATCGGCTCCGGCTCCGTAGTCGCCGCAGGAGCCGTCGTCACCCGGGATGTGCCTCCCGGCTGCCTGGCCATCGGAAATCCCGCAGTAAATAAACCGCTCCCCGAACGTCTCAAACATCCCCGGGAAACACAAAAAGCCATCTGCCCTTGAGCATTTCCCCTGCCTGCCTCAGGGGGCTCCAAAGGCAGACTCTTTCATGACACCGCAAAATCCTACAATTTTATTACCCTCATCCCGGGAACATTGGATTGACATATCCCGATTCCTCGCGGCATGCCTGATTGTATGCGTCCACGCGCCGGCCTTCTCTTTCGCCAGCCTGTTCCAGCTTCCGGTTTTCAACGGCCGCGTGGCATTTTTCCTGATTCTGGCAGGCTATTTCATGGGCCGGAACAATTCCTGGAACAAAGCGTTCAAACGGGGTTATACGCTTCTCATTCCCTTTCTGTTCTGGAATATAGTCATCTCTTTCCTCCATCCGGGAATCATGAATATGGGACTGCCGGAATACTTATGCAACCTTGCAGGCTTCCGCTCCCTTTTCACTCCCGATTTTATTCCTCTTTCCATCAATGGATTGACGGGAGAACCCTTTTCCCCTCCCACATGGTTTTTGAGGGATATCATTCTCTGTTCCCTCATTTCCCCCATCCTGCTGAAATTGAAATATCCGGTTTTTGTCCTGATCCTGATCTGCTTCAGCACGGACTGGCTCCAATACCCCGTGCCGGCCAACAAGATTACCCTTGCTCCATCCACCGTCTCCCTGTTCAGTCTGGGCCTTTTCCTGTCTTCCATCAAACTGGCTGAAGTAAAACACGTTTACAAAAATTCCTTTACTCCCCTCGTTCTGCTCGCCGTAGGAACCGGGTTTCTGCTCAGCATCACCAATTACTTGAGCGTTTGCCAGAATAACCCGGAATGGAACATGCACAAAATACTGGCATCCTATGGAGTATGGAATATCTCCTGGCCGGCTGTCCGTTTGAATTCCCTCTGCCCAGTCTTCGGGGCGCTTCTTCTCATGACCCTTGGAATCTGGCTGGAAAAGAAAATTCCCGTTGCCAGAAAGCTGTCCAACTATGCTCCCGCCTGTTTCCTGATATTCGTTCTTCATTATCCTTTGATCATGCTGATCCCCTCCCACATCTGGAAACAATCCTTTTTCGCTCCCTTTGTATTAATACCGGCCATCATTTTCCTGATCGTCGCATTCTATCTTTTCCTGAGAAAATTCTTCCCGGCCTGCCTGCCCTACGTCGCCAACGACCGCATCACCCATGTTCCCAAAAAAAATTAAGGCCTGTATCCTCTTTCTTCTTTTAACCGTTCCGGCCGCATTAGGCGCCGTCTGGTGCGCCAAACACGCCTACCGCTACCATTTGGCTGTCCATCCCCTTCCCTATTCCCCGGAACAGGGCGCCCTGCTGGAAAAACACCGGCAGGACAAACGCAATGCCCGGCTGAATCCCCATGCCCCCGTGTTGTTCCTGGGTTCCTCCACCATGGAATTCTGGCTGAAAGAAGGGAAACATTCCTGGGAAACCTGGTTTTCCCCTCTGGGATGCCTCAACCTGGGAACCAGGAGCGAGACCACGGGCAACCTGCTCTGGCGCCTCAATGACGGCCTGACAAGCCCGCTGGCGCCCAGAATCATCGTCCTGTATTCGGGAGTCAACAATCTGGGAGTACAAAAAAGCCTGGGATGGACGGCTTTTCAGGGAAACGTGGCCATCGTCAAAAAAATCAGGGAGATTTACAGCCCGGAAACGACCGCCATCATTGTCATTCCCCCGCTCATCGCACAAAAAGGGTCGCGCATGGAAACCTTCAGGAATTGTCTGCTGCAACACGACTTTGGAGAAAATGTCCATGTCCTCCCCCTCCATTTCTTCCTTCCGGGAAAAGACGCCAGCCTTTATACTTGGGACGGCCTCCATCTCAACGCCCTGGGATATGAAGCCATTTCGCCTCCGCTTTTCCGCTTCCTCCAACAGCTTTTAAGCAGGAGCAGCTTTTAGGGCTTCACAGGAACAACAAACTTTATCCGCCATTACTCCACGTGATGATTGAATCTTCTCCACCCCATCAGGCAACACTTCCCATGACCCTGTTTCTGGCAGGTCCCACCGGATCGGGCAAATCCGCGGTAGCCGTGGAACTGGCGGAGATGCTGGACGCAGAAATCGTCAGTTCCGACGCTTACCAGGTGTACCGGGAGCTGCCCATCCTGACGGCGGCGCCTTCCCCGGCAGACCGGGAACGGGTCCCCCACCACATGGTTTCCATCATTCCGGTCCAAAAGAACTGGAATGCCACGGAACACTACCACCGCGCCATGCGCTGCATGGAAGAAATTCACGCACGCGGAAAAATCGCCATCGTCACGGGCGGTTCCGGCCTGTACTTCAAATTCCTCTCCCACGGCCTGTCGGAAGCGCCGCCGGGGGACGCTGCTCTCCGCGCCGCTTTCGCGAACTGTTCCACGGAAGCGCTATACGCCAGGCTCTCTTCCCTGGACCCGGAAGGAGCGGCCTCGACGGATGCCGCCAACCGGCGTTATGTGGAACGCAATCTGGAAATCGTCCTTGCCGGAGGGAAACCGCTTTCCTTCTGGAAGAGGAACTGGCTGGCCCCGCCACGCGGGCCCGGCTGGGTCATCAGCAGGGATGTCCCTGAACTGGACGGAAGAATCGCCCTCCGTACCGCACGCATGATGCAGGAGGGTGCGGTGGAGGAAGCGGCTTCCCTCGGCCCATGCTCCGCCACAGCGGAACGCACCCTGGGCCTGGCATTGATACGAAGCATGCTGCGCGGGAAAATCTCCCGTGAAAACTGCCAGATCCAGCTGGCCCTCGCCACCCGGCAATACGCCAAACGGCAGCGCACCTGGCTGAAACGCGAACAATGGCTCCGGAAACTTCCGGCTTCCCCTTCCGACTCTCCCCGGGCTCTTGCAGAACGCATCATGGAAGAACTGGGGCATTAATCCCTCTTCACACGGCGGTAAATATCCAAGTTCGTCACTTCTCTGAAAAAGGATCGTTCCCGGCAATATTCCGTACTTAGCAAATCCCGCATAGCCCTCAGGGAGGGAGATTCCGTGTTGTCCGGCTTGAAGTATTCTCCCGCTATCACCACATAGTCTATCTTTCCGCGGCGGATTTCCTGATACTGACGCATCCTTTCCCGTTCTGCACCCTGTTTGTCGGAAGCGCAAATCGTAAACGTGCGTATGGGCGGCACCAAACCATTGACACAGTAAAACCATACGGCATGCCGCCCAAGGACTGCACAAGCATTCTCCCCCCCCGGTTCATCACTGGTATCTGGAAGAGCAAAAGCGGACATCCATTCGCGGGCGCGGCTTCTGCATGAAAAATCCACGCAATTCAGGAAGGTGCAAGCCATCACTCCCGCAACAACCAGAGGAAAAAGCCATCGGCGCCACTTTCGGGAAACAACCTCTTCCACATGGATCATCCTGGCCACCACCAGGTATCCCACAGCAGCGAAGGGAATAAGTGTCTGGGCGTAATGGTTGAAATGCGTCTTTCCATTTCCCTGGACGCCCATGCAGGTAATCAGAAAAGCGGCTGTATAATAAATCTTTTCCCTGGCGGGCATCCGGCTTAAAATCACCCCCGCTCCTCCCACGATGTACATCAACATGCTAGGATACATGATATCCCTTTTCACCCATTGGGAATAATTCCGGCACATCTCCTTGAACGATACCGCATCGGCGCCGTAACCGGCATTAAAAACAATGTATCCTTCATATAAATCCAGCAACGCGCCGCGGCTGTAAAAATACCAGAGGCAGGGCGTCAGCATCAACAGGAGCGTTCCTCCCACGCTTCCTGTAAAAATCCATGCCTTCCCGGTCATCCGCGCACGATATAGGACATACAGGAAGGGAACGAACCAAAAAGCGGCCAAGTTGAATTTCAACAGAACGCCATCCCGATGCCCGCGCCAAACACCACGCCCGTTCTTACGAAGCGATCGGGATCCCGATACAGGCGGCACACTCCATAAATCGCGGCAAACTGGAAAGGCAGAATAAATTCGGAGGGATGACCTCCTCCTGCATAATAGTGGAAACTGCACATGGAATAAAGGATGAGCAGCGAAACGATAAACGCTTTTTTTCCAGATACGAAGAGAAGGGCCGCCTTGTAACAAAAGATCATGGAGGCCGTCACTGCGAATACCTCAAGAACGAATACAAGCCAGTAAGAACCACACAAGGTGTAGGAAAAGCCATATATCAAAAAAATGAAGGGCCCCTTTTGATCAAACAAATCCCGATAAGGCATCAACCCTTCCATCATTCCGCGTCCCATGAGATGATAAATAATGGGATCACAACTTACGGGAATTTCATAATAGGGAGACACATAACTGGAATAATAACAAATCAGAAATGAGAAAATAGACCACCATGCAATACAACATCCATTTACCCTATTACAACGAAACATTTTTATATGGGTACGGATTTGGAATCCGCAAGCAATTAAAAATATTAAGAGTTAGTATATTGTGTTTATAATTCATTGAAAATAATGATTTTTTAATATCTCTGGTCCTTTTGTCAAGATGACGGGTCAGTCTTTGTTATTCATTGGTTTCATGATTGATTTGGCCTCTTTTTCATTACTTGACGGATTCCAAATTCGCTACAAGTTGCCATCCAAAAGGAATAATAAATATGAAGAAAACACTGACACTTTTAATCGCGATGGGAAGCTTTGCTGTTTCCTCGGAGGCAGCGACCGTTTTTAATTATTACACTCCCGGTACGGATAATTACAATAGTACCATCCATGGGTTTTATCTTAGCCTGGGGTCTTCTTCCCTGGCTCCTTCCGATTCCTCTTCTCCCTCCTCCCTGTCCGGAGAGATCATACTGGACAGTTTTACGCTGCGCGGAGCCGCCAACAATTTTGGCGCTAATGTCACTTACGGCTTCCTGGTGCTGAATGGCTCCGACAATTCGGTCATCGGCTGGAGCACCAATACGGGAACTACTGCAGCAGGGATTAATCTGACGTTCAGTTTTTCTTCCCTGGATGGTTCTCCCCTGCTTCTTGACGCGGCATTGACATACCGCTTCCTGGCCGTGAGCCAGTCCGTGATGGGCTTGATGCAGGATACGTCTAAAACGTATTTATATGCTGCGGGGGGGACAGCCGCCCCTACTGCTAACACGGAAGGAGATACCGTAACGATCAGCGGCGGATTGACTGCTCCCGGCATCCGCGGCCATTATGACGCCGAGGGAGCGCCTGGTGATTCTGTTGTTATTACGGGAGCCAACGGAACCAATACTTTCAGCTTATTATCTCCGATTTTCACGGAAATCCGAGGGGAAATGGTGCCGGAACCAGCCACGGTTTCCCTGGGCCTGCTGGGACTGGCCGCGCTGATGATGCGCCGCCGCAGGGCTTGAGCTTCCTGATGGCGAAAAATCGGCGGATGAGAGCTGTTCTTGCGGAACAGCTCTTGTTTTTTATATCCAGAGAGGAAGAATTACTCATCCGCATGCGGGATTCATGCCCTCCGGAAGGTACGGGATTTCCGGGGGCAGGGGGCCGTATCCGGTTTTCTCCGCATGGCGGCAATTTGCTGGAAACGTTTTTGAGACGCAATACCGGAAAGCTTTTTCTTTACCGGAAAATGCCGGTCAAATTCGGCAGCGCGCTTTTCGTCCATATGGTACACGGCAGCTTCCACATAGCGGCCTTTCAGGCCGGATAGGGAACCCCTTTGCAGCGCACAGACCTGGAGGGCCGCCGCATACCTATTATCCGCCGTCCTATTCCCCGGCGCTGGTATTTCGGAAGAACGGCAATGGGCCCCATGCCCAGCACTTCATATTCTTTTCCATCGTCTGCCCTGATGACGGACGTTGCATCAACGATGTTCCCCGACGATGCGGCTGCCGTGGACGGCGACTGCATCCAGCTCCGGGATGAAGGACGGACTGACGCGCATGATATGGAGCAGGTAATGTTCATTGCAGCCGGGGACGAAATAGTTCCAGAGCGCTTCTCTCGTGACATGTTCCGTTTCGGCATGGTCTGAGGATTGTTCCGTTCTTAATGCAATGGTCATGAAGGGTTGTTCTTTACGGCTCCCCCTTGGAGAAATTCCAGAGGCTGTGCATCGTCATAACGTCCGGAATGTTCATGGGGCGCACCACGCGGAACCCGATCATGCCTCCGTCCGTCAGGTACCAGATGCTTTTAGGGTTTTGAGGATCCTGACGGTTCCAGGCGGGGGTGCTGGCGCGGCGCGCAGCGCTTCTCAGGCTGTCCGGGTCGTCTTCCCACGAACCGCCGCGAACGATGTGAGGGGCGCCGGGGATGATGACCAAGGGGTCTTTCGCGGGCAAGCCGCTCCGTTTGCCGTAGGCATCCGGAACGTAAGAGTCCAAAACCCATTCCGCCACATTTCCGTGCATGTCCCGGAGTCCCCACTTATTTGGTTTTTTAGAGCCTGTTTTCTGGTAGCGGTCATTGGAGTTGTTCCAGTACCAGGCGTACTGGTCCAGAGAGGCTTCCCCGTTTCCGTAAGAATAGGCGCCGGGGGAGCCGGCCCGGCAGGCGTATTCCCATTCCGCCTCCGTGGGCAGGCGGTAGTAATGCCCGGTCTGGGCGCTCAGCCATTCGCAGAATTTGCTGGCGGCGTGGTGGGACATGGAGATGGCGGGCAGACCGTGTTCATAGCCGTGGCCCATGCCCAGGTTCATGGCGGTGTAGGGGGCGGTAGGCTGCGTAACGGAGTCCCACAGTTCGTCATCCGGCTGTTCCTCCAGAAGCTGACCGTCCTTGGCGCGCGGACGCCCGTTTTCCATGAAGGCCGTATAAAGTTCCCAGGGGATTTCCGTTTCCGAGATCCAGAAGGGAGAGATGCTCACTTTATGCTGCGGTCCTTCGTCCGGTTTCCGGTGCGGCTCTTCCGCGGGACTCCCCATGAGGAACGTTCCTCCCGGTATGGCGACCATGCGCAGGGAAGCTCCCGCCGCGGGAACCGTTTCCGTGTAGGATTCAAAACGTGCCGGATTTCCGGAAGCTTCAATGAGCTGATGGATTTGGCGCGTCGTGCCGACCAGCTCCCGGGACGGCAGGTCATCCGGAATGGGAAGGGCAGGACCGGCAGCGCGGTCCAGTTCCCGTTTTTGCAGCGCGGATCGGCTTTCTCCCCATTGGCGTGCGCTGGTAATGCGCGCGGCATCTTCCGTGGCCGGGCGGGGGGAATTATTTTCTTCCCGGCACCCGGCCAGCAGGGCGCTTCCTCCCAGAAAGCAGGAAACAAGGAAAATGCCGCGCATGGAATGGAGAAAACCGGAATGCCCTACATCGTCATGCCTCCGTCGCAGGCAATGACCTGCCCGGTGATGTAACGGGCATCGTCAGAGGCAAGGAAGGCCGTCAGGGCGGCGATATCTTCCACGGAACCTTGTTCTTTCAAAGGTATTTTCTTAACGATTTCTTCCTTGAGATTGTCGGGAATGGCATTGGACATTTCCGTGGAGATGAAGCCGGGAGCAATGGCGTTGCACGTGACTTTGCGCGGAGCGAATTCCTGAGCCAGTGATTTGGTGAAACCGATGAGGCCCGCCTTGGAAGCGGCGTAATTGGCCTGGCCGATGTTGCCGACGAGACCGATGACGGAGCTCATGTTGATGATGCGCCCGGCCGGGGATTTCATGAGAACGCGCTGGAGGGCCTTGACCGTATTGAACGCGCTTTTCAGGTTGGTGTCCAGAACGGCATCCCAGTCTTCCTCTTTCATGCGGAGCATCAGGGAGTCCCGCGTGATGCCGGCGTTGTTCACCAGGATGTCAATCTGCGGGAAGTCTTTCAAAATGGCGGTCATGGTTTCCTGAACGGCCGCGTAATCCGCTACGTCGCAGGGGTAGGCCTTGCAGGAATCCGGAAATTCCTTGTTGATTTCTTCTGCGGCCCCCCCGCAGCTGGATGGACTGCGGCTGATCAGGATGACCCTGGCTCCTTCCGAAGCGAAGCGGCGCGCGATGGCATTGCCGATTCCGCGGCCCGCGCCGGTAACGATGGCTGTTTTACCTGCTAACTTTTGCATGCTGCCCACAGTAAACTCGTTTTTCACGGTTCCGGCAAGCTTGAAATGGACTTGGCCGCGCAGGAACCCATACGGGGAAAGGGCGTGCCGGGAATGAAAAAAGAGGGGGGAGAAACGGGGCGGGGGGCTACTGTCCGGCCTCTTCATTTTCCCGGAGTGCACCGGGGTGCGCCCCGTCTTCATCCGGTTCTACCAGGTCGCTGAATTCATCCGAATTTTCCAAAATGTCCTTTAAGGCGGCGGAACCGTAATAGCGGGCCTCAAACAGGCGTTTGCCTTCCTGCCTGCAGCGGTTGTCCAGCATTTCCATTCGTTTTTTCATTTTTTCTATCAAGGCGTCTTCTTTCTCCTTTTCCGCATCGTTCAATTTATCCTGAAGCTGGAGGAAATGCCGGATGTCCTTCTGAATGTCCTGCAGCGTTTTGACGGCGTTGTCCGCGCTTTCCTTGTCCTGAACGCCTGCCAACGTCTGCTGGATATTGATGGCAAAGGAAAAGGCCTGGTTGATCAGGGATTCCGCGGAAGGAATTTTTTCCGCCGGAGCCGCTGCTGCGGGGGAAGCCGTTCCGGCGGCCGTTTCACCAAATGCAAGAGAGGCTCCGGACAGAAGCGCAGAATATAAGAGAGGAACAAGAAAAGCCTTCATCCTGTTCTTTTAAGGCAGGATGAAATCCACGGCAAGGAAAAAGGGGAAACTGAAAAAAGAGCCTTATTCCGCCGTGATGCCGCCTTTTTCATCGTCCAGAATGCCTGACTTTTCCAGATAGTAGTCATATCCGCCTGCGTAGGCGGTGATGGTCCCCCGGTTCACATGCAGGGTTTTTTGTGCCAGGGAACGGATGAAGTGCACATCGTGGGAGATGAAGACCAGTGTTCCTTCATAATGCTTCAGAGCCTGCACTAGGGCTTCTACGGACAAAAGGTCCAGGTGGGTGGTCGGCTCGTCCATCAGCAGGAGGTTGGGCGGATCCACCAGGAATTTGACCAGGCTGAGCCGCGATTTCTCCCCGCCGGAAAGAACGCTGACGCGTTTTTCCACATCCAGCCTCCGGAACAGGAAGGAACCCAGGATGGAACGCGCTTCTTCCTCCCGGATTTCAGCGCTGCATTTCATGATTTCCTCCAGCACGGTATTTTCCGGATTCAGGTTTTCCGTTCGCGCCTGGGAGAAGTAGCCGATGCGCGTCGTGGTACCGGGAGTGCGTTGTCCGGAGTCAATGGGGATGATGCCCGCCAGGATTTTGAGAAGAGTGGATTTGCCCGCGCCGTTCGGACCTACAAGAACAGTGCGCTCCCCGCGTTCCACCAGCAGGTCCAGGTTTTCATAAACCCTGCGGTCGCCATAGGATTGGCAAACTTTTTCCAGCTCAATGACTTTCTGGGTGCTGCGCGGAGGCTGGGGGAAGTTGAATTTAAATACCTTCCTGCGGGCTACCGGTTTTTGAATGATTTTCATCTTTTCCAGCTGCTTGATGCGGCTCTGGACTTGCCCGGCTTTGGAATTGATGGAGCGGAAACGGTCAATAAATTCCTGAATGTGCGCTATTTCCTTCTGCTGGTTGCGGTAGGCCGCCTGAAGCTGCTCGAAGCGCACGTCCTTTTGTTGGAGGAAGTCCGAGTAATTGCCTCGGTATTCCACCAGTTCTTCGTTGTCGATGTCGTACACGCTTTCCACCAGCTCATCCATGAAATCCCGGTCGTGGGAAATCATCAGGATGGCTCCGGGGTAGTTTTTCAGGTATCGCTGGAGCCACAGCAGGGACAGGAGGTCCAGGTGGTTGGTAGGTTCGTCCAGCATCAGGAGGTCCGGCTCCAGGACAAGGAGCTTGGCCAGGTACGCGCGCATGATCCAGCCGCCGGACATTTCCCGGGCGGGGCGGTGGAAGTCGCTTTCCCGAAAGGCCAGCCCTTTGAGAATTTTCTTGGCTTTGGGCTCCAGCTGGTAACCGTTGGCGGCGTTGAAGGTGTCAATGGCTTCCGCGTATTCCGGCGTATCCGTTTTGTTGGCGTTTTCCGCCGTCCGGATGGTGTGGATGGCCTGTTCCATTTCCGGCGTGATGCCCAGGGCGATTTCCAGGACGGTTTCATCCTTCGGTTCGCTGGCTTCCTGGGGAAGATAGCCCACGATGGCGTATTCATCCATGCTGATGGAGCCTTCGTCCGGCGTGTCTTCTCCCAGAATCATGCGGAACAGGGTGGATTTGCCTGCTCCGTTGGGGCCGACCAGAGCCACCCGTTCCCCCCAGTTAATGGTCATTTCCGTTTCCCTGAACAAGGTCCGTCCGGCGTGGGATTTTGTGAGATTTTTGATCGTCAGCATGGTGAAGAGAGGATGTATTCTACCGGGATGGAAAGGGGAAGGCAAGAGCCGTCAGGGCGGAGGCAGGCATTTTTGAAAGCTTTACTGGATTTTTACGCGTAGTCTGCTAGCCTTGGCGCGCCATGCCGACCACGCAGACATTCAGGCTTTTGCTTGCTGCCGCCCTTTTGTGCGGATGGAGTTCCTGCTGTACTCCTCCGGCGGAGGATTATATACAACAACCTTACGTGCAGCAGCAAATGTCCGGGCTGGCTAATGCCTTCCTGGCGCTGCTGCCGCCGGATCAGGCCTCTCTTCCCGCTGCCGGAGCGGAGGCCAGGTGGCTGGCGGACACGGCCGTGGTCCAGTCCGCAGCGATTGCCCGGGACAACAGGACTGTGCTGTTTGGCTGGCTGAACAATATTCTGGTCAATTCCAACCTGCGCGACAGGGGGCTGTGCTGGCAGGTCCAGCAGGATTTGTACCGGGACCTGCGCCGCCGCCCCGTGAAGTATTTCCGCATAGGGCTGACGATTCGAGACCGTGGAACGGGCAGGGAGCACAGTTGCGTGTATGTCAATGCCGCGGGGAAGGGATTGCAGGGCTCCATTGTTCTGGATGCCTGGAAGAACTGCGGGCATCTGGTGACGCTGACCCAGAAGGACCGGGAAGGCGGCAAATGGGAGGAGGACTGGCGGGAACCATTTGTTTCCAAGGCCTTTCCGGAGGGCCATTCCTACGGCATGGAACATCACCTGGTCTGGCCCGGGTGGGCCAGGAAACGCCCCATTCTGGTTCAGCGGATATTCCAGTCCGATCAGCAGAATGAGGCGAAGGCGGCCGCTGAATAAAGGGGAAGCCTGATCCGGCAGGAACCGGCACACGGTGCTGCGCCGCGGCGGTTTGCGGTATCCGCCGTTTTTAAGGAAAATCCCGGCGAATCGGCAAATGGCGGAGGGAATCCGGACTCAGGGCAAATAAAAACGCACTCAGTGCGTACACCGAGTGCGGATTAATTGGATAATTTGCTAGTGTTGCAGGGCAAAACCCCGCTGCAAACTTACTTGCCCTTGGCCTGCACAACCGGAGCGGGAGCAGGAGCGGTGGTTTGCTGTTGCTGCTGCTGCTGGGAGCAGGAAGCGACCAGGCAAGCGGCGCCGGCGATGGCGAGGATAGCGATGTTCTTCATAATTCGAATTAAATACAGTGTTTGTTAACTACTGGAACCTCCGCATCCACGGAGGTTTGCTGGCACCAATGTAAATGGTGGCAAGTAGAAATCAAGAGATTTTCTTGTTCCATGTCACGGCATTACAGAAAAGAGCAGGACCCCCGGTTTCTGAAGTCCTGCTCTTTTTGATGCGTTATGGAAAACGGATTGTTTCAAAACCGTTTTTTGCGCTTACAGGCTGCTCCCAAGCTCAATGATGGAGTAGTCCCCGTCCGGCCTCCGATACACGATCTGGAGCACGTCTCGCCGCGCATTCCTGTAGAGTACGAATGGCTTATCGGAAAGTTCCAGTTCCATGATGGCTTCTTCCTTGTAAAGCTTTTTGAGATTGTAGCTTTCTCTGTGAATGAGCAGGGGTTCCGGGTCTTCCGGGGAATCTCCTGGGTAATCCAGCACGGAATCGTCATATACCGTTTCATCCAGCTTGCGGATGGTTTCCTGGTGATGGGGACGGAAATTCTTCATCAGGCGCGTTTTGTGCTTGCGCATGCGGCGCATGATTTTGGTGATCGTCTCATCAATGCAGGCGTACATGTCCGTCCCTTCCGTGGACGCGTCAATGGTGATATGATCCGAGCAGAACAGGATTACCTGGGAAATCTTGCGGTCGCGTTGCACATCAAGCAGTACTTTAACCTCCATAATGCGCGGGAAATCCAGGCGGATCCCCTCAATTTTTTTCGTTACGAATTCCCGAATCGCGTCTGTGACTTCCACGTGGCGCCCCGTGATCGTAATGGGTGTGTTTACGTTTACCTTTTGCATTGTCGTACCTCTTTCTAGTTGATGTTAATGCGCGGACCCCGTCCGCACCTTTCAAGATATACAGATTTGACAATGTTTGTCGAGGAATCCTTTCTTTTTTTCGCGTGCGGGGAAAGGCGCTTTTCTGTTTCCGTTTCCATATGCCGGACCTGGGCGGCTCTCCTACCTGTTGTGAGCCAATCAATCGGGGAGCGGCCGTTTCCGTTTATCGCTTTCCGTCGTCTTCGGAATACGTTTGAACGTCTTTGTCATACAATTGCGGGTATAAAAAAATTATTTGAAAGTACTTGACATGCTGCGGAAATGCCTTATAACAGTTGCGCACTCCTCTACAGATGCTCTCTAAATCGCGGGATGGAGCAGCCAGGTAGCTCGTCAGGCTCATAACCTGAAGGTCGCAGGTTCAAATCCTGCTCCCGTAACCATTTGAAAACCCTGCAAGCAATGAGCTTGCAGGGTTTTTTCATTACGGATGAAAAAGCATCCGGAGGGTATTGGGAGTCTGTTGTTTCTGGGAGCTTTTGTATTCGGGGAACTGGTGTCCAAAAGGGTTGGAATGTGTGCTCCGGAAGTAATTTCCAAATTGGGGGCTGTGCCGATGAAAGCCTTTTCTTGTGCCGCAGCACCCTTCATATGGGTGCTTTCAAAAGCACAGTTCTCGTATGCAATTTGCTGGGCGTCAGGAATACGACTGACAGGGTGACGGAAGAGGAAATCCGCCTGATGATCCAGGAAAGCGCCCGGGACGGGGATGTACAGGAGGTGGAACGTATATTTAATCTCGGCGACCGGGATTTGGAGTCCATCATGACTCCGCGGGGGGGGGGACATATTGCATGGCAGGATGCCAAGATGACGGAACAGCCATGCGGTCAGGGGTAGAGGTCCGTTATCCGTTTTGGTCCTTATTATAAATGGGTAACATGAGAAACATCGCCAGCAACGTGCGCTGATCGTTTTTTCATGTTGTTTTGTTGGGATGATCTACGGTGTTTCCCTTTTGATGGTGCGTTGATTTCAGTAAGCTTCATTTTGTGCTTTGCCTGCCGTTTTCGCTTGTCTGAGAGGTTTTCTCTTTTGAATCGTGCGGTTTCAACGGACCGTAGAAGTAGGAGGCGGTGGCGCCCCCGTCAATCAGGAAGTCCGCGCCGGTGATGAAAGATCCCTTGCCGCCCATCAGCAGTTCTGCTACATGGGCTATTTCATCCGCTGTACCGGGCCGGCCTGCCGGACATTTGGCGAACATATTTTTGTAAAATTCGCCGCGCGGGCCATTGAACTCATCAAGAGCCAGAGGGGTGACTACAATGCCCGGGGAAATGGAGTTGACGCGCGCGCCCCTAGCGCCCCATTTAACGGCTTCCGCCATGACGCGCTTGACGTTGCAGCGTTTCGCCATCTGATAGGCATGCAGGGTGTCCTTAATCTGCTCCGGGTGGAGCAGGGGGAGCGCAAGCAGTTCTTCCGCAGGGGTGACGGCCAGCTGTTCGTCCTGTTCCGGGGTGAGCGCCGGCATGCGGTGCCCAGACTGGCTGGAAATAGTTACCCCGGTTCCACCGGGCATAATGACTTTCCCCACCTCTTCCAACAATACGGCGGTTCCGTAGAGATCCACTTGAAGAATGGTTTCAACGGATGCCTGGCTGGGGGAAACCCCCGCCGCATTGACGAGCATGGAAATGTTGCCGTACCCTTGTGCTTCTGCAATCAAATGCAGGATGGAGTTTCGGGAGGAGAGGTCCATTTCTAAGGGGGTGGCGTCAAAACCGGCTTGATTCATTGTCCGGGCCATGGCATTCGCGTTCTCGACGCTTTTATCGCCAATGACGATTTTCATGCCGCTGCCTATTCTGCGGGCAATGGCCATGCCGATTTGCCCGGCTCCGGTTAATATCATGACTTCTTTGGCTGGACGTTGTTCCATGGGCGTGTGAAATTAGTTGAAATGGCCGGTTTTTATTCCCGGCAGCATGTTATATGTTCCTCTGACCGGACAGTATGGCCCTCCCGCAAAAAGGACAATTCAAAAACAGCCATAGGGGTGGTATTGCAACGTTTTCATATGGATGGAATTGAGGGGGATGAAAGAACCCGGGCAAAAATCATGGCAGCATGTTGATTTTTTTCAGCCATGTTTTGACGCCTGCGGCGCTGCCCGGCATGTCGATTCCCTCGTCATCGGCGCGTCCGGGAGTTGTAATATCTCCTGGATCAAGGTCTTCTGGAAGGGTTGCCGGAATGTGGCGGGAATGAGGCGTAAGCCTGTAAATTTTTTGCATGGATTCGTTTAAATAAGTAGTCGCGTCGTAGGTAAAGAAGGGGATGATCGTTTTTCCTTTCAGGTCAAATGCGTCCAAAAAGGTGCAAATGACCATAGCGGGCTGATGCCACCAGATTGGAGAGCCAACGAAGATAGTATCATATTTCGCCATCAGGGAGGCTTCAGGCAAGTTGGCGACCTTGGGGCGCAGGTCCTCATAAGCTTCTTTTTTGACGCGGTCGCTGTCGTGGTAAGGGTCGGTATTGTAGGCTTCGGCGGCTTCAATCCGGCAGATATCCGCTCCGGTCAGTTTCGCGATTTGTTCCGCCACCGCTTTGGTATTGCCCGTTGCGGAGAAATATACAACCAGCGGTTTTCCTGAAGGAAGGTTTTTTTCTTCCTTTGCATCCTTGCAGGAACCGGGTAAGACCAGCGTTGACATTAATAATGAAGTGAACAGCCAGGTTTTCATCTATTTTTATTGTGGTAATTGATTATACTTTTTTCTGTTGCCGCGCTGAGCCGGACGGCTCCGCTTTGGCTTTGCCGGGGACCGATGGCGGTATGGATAAATTCGCTATCGGGAGCGGTTCCATGCCAATGAACGATGTTTGGCCGGATTTTCACGACGTCTCCTGAGCGGAGGATTTGCGGGTGTTTCCCTTTTTCCCGCAACTTGTCCAGTTCCGGAAACACCAGGCAGCCCTTTTTCCTGCAACAGCGTATTCAGTTCTTTCCGGACTGCGTCTGCTTCACCGGGGCCGATGTTCCGGGATACGATATCAAGCAACTGGCACAGTTGTCCGGGTGTTATGCCCAGGTTCAGGCAGATGCCCATGTGGGAGCGGGCCATCGGTTCCACACCGCCTATGGCGGCAAGGATGGAAACGGTGGCCAATTCGCGTTCATCATAAGTCAGAACGTCCCGTTCAAAAATATCTGCAAACAGGTGCTCTTTCAGGAAACGTTTCATGACCGGGGCAAATTCGGCATAGGCGGCTTTCGGCGCATTGGCGGGAACGCCGGAGATTTCCGCAAGAATGGCGCAGCCGCGATTGTAGCGGCTGCGCTTGTCTTTCAAGGGGGAGGCATCTCGGCCCGGTGTGTCGGTTATGCCGCGGGACTTTCTTTTATCCAGTACGGAGATGAATGCCTGCAACCCCCTTATGCTCCGCGGAAATCCGCAATAGGCATAGGAATGCACCAAGACCTCCCGGATTTCATTTATCGTCAATCCACTGTCCAAGGCGGCATTCAGAGCCGGCCGCAGTTGATGCAAATTGCCTTGGCCTGTATAGGCGGCAATGGCGACGATGTGTTTCTGCCTGAAAGTCAATTCCTGGCTGGAAGGGGAAGAATTGGCCGTCAGGGCCGACACGGACGACATCAGGCAGCACAGGACAACAGACGAGAGTTTCATGAACCTGGGAGAAGGGTTTTACAGGTTTTCCCCGAAGAATTCCGCCAGCTTCCCGACAGCCTGATCCACGTATTCCGGCACGTAATAGGTCTTAATGTGCGTGGCTCCGGGGATCAGGTACAATTCCTTGTTCCGGGTTCCGGTGGCGCGGCTGTAGCATTGTTCCGTCATGTAGAAGGTGTCGGCAAGGCTGCCCGCCATCATCAGCAGGGGCTGGTTGATCAGATGCATTCCTTCGCTCGCGTCAAAGGCAAAGAGGTCGATCAGGCTGCTTTTAGTGTAACGGAAAGTGGAATTGGGGTGGGCGTGGCTTTGCAGATAATAGTCGTAGCCGTCCCGGTAGAGGTCAAAGGGCAGTTTGGCCGCCTGTTCCGGCGTTACTCCTTTCATGTCCCCCACGTATTCCGGCTGACCGCCTTCCGCTTCGCGCTGGCGGGCGGGGCCGGGGGCAGAGAGGGGGTCCCAGACGGATA